>Ga0308162_1000094_pt1 | contig 118550 bp, 103 predicted proteins | sample PhySR2_FD_201370 | JGI IMG/M metagenome (GOLD analysis project Ga0308162, IMG submission 201370) | Phyllosphere microbial communities from UC Gill Tract Community Farm, Albany, California, United States - DLSLS.R2 | ecosystem: Host-associated > Plants > Phyllosphere > Unclassified | place... | reverse complement strand
CCCTACTCCTAATCATCAACACTCAAGCATTACCCCTCAATAACACAATCTACCCCACCCAATCACAATGCGAGCATCAGATAGAGGCTATGAAAGATATTCAGCCTAAGCATGAGCTTGTGTGTGGCGAAGTAAGAAGGAATATTTGGCTAATGACATCCGAGCGATTTTTAAATTATTAATAATCCAACCCATGAATAATAGCTATTCTCATTAATTCAACTACGCTCATATAAGCTATTGTTATTTGATATAAGGAAAAATTATATGTTAGATGAAGAATTTTTCCATTCAGAATTGGGTTGGTGTGTAATACAGTCATCAATCTTAGGTGATGAAATTACTTTCTATAAAATCAGAGAGTTATGGGAAAAAAAAGAATCATTAAATAATAGAGAGAGAGATTTTTTACTGTTAGAGCTAGCCAAATTGGAAATTAAAACCTCTGACAACACCAAAAGCAATATCATCACATTTAAAGGGAAAAAAGTTAACTAGTTGTAAAAACTTATGTGTGATATTAGGATTGATTAAGTCGAATTTTAGATTTAGTAATAATAATGATTGGTGATTATTGTGAAAAGTTACTTACTAAAATCAATTGTTGGTCAAGTCACGTTACATCTTTTAGAGTGCAGGGATATTGTTACTAAAGAAGATATTTTATTTTATGTATCTAATAATCGATCAGCTCTAGGATTGGATAATAATCAGATACAAAACATAAAATCAGCACTCAATCGAAAAAACCTCAACTAAACCATTCTATCAACCCGCTCCGGCGGGTTTTTTATTACCTAAAGGAAACCATTATGTACGCAGATATAGCAGACCAAGCTGACGCAGAAGCGGAACAGCACTTAAACGCAGCACTGGCGAGAAGAGTTAGACCGGAGCCGGCATCAGCAGTTTGCCGGAACGGCGATTGTGGCCAGCCATCGGTACCTGGAACAAGTTATTGCTGCTGTGAATGCCGTGAAGATGCAGAGAAGATTGCCCGCGCTAAAGTTTTTAACCGTCACTAACCCCCCCACCCTTAAATCAACCCACCCTATTCCCGCACCGGTAGTCGGCGGCATCGTCGTGTCTGCGGGAAAGTAAAGGAGAATGCTATGTCGTTTATGAAAATAAATGAATACGCTAAAAAGATAAAAGTCTCCCCCCATACCATAAGGAAGAAGCCCGAAGCTTACTTCATGTTTCGGGTTGGTAATTCTTGGCGGGCGGACAAAGATTCAATTAACAACTTTAAGTTATCTCAGCGTGGTGGTAATAATGCCATCAGGCTGGCTATTGCGGAAAAGAAAGAGGAATCGCAATGCCGATATATAGAAGAGGTAAAACGTACTGGATCGACATATCAGCGCCAGATGGCAGCAGAGTTAGACAGTCTGCTAAAACACAAGAGAAAAATAAGGCCCAGCAACTACACGACAAGTTGAAGCATGAACTCTGGCAGGTTTCCCACCTAGAGAAGAAGCCAGAGAGATACTTTGATGAACTCATGGTGCTGGCTCTGCGTGATGCTGACGGGCAGTCTGGTTATGAGAATAAGCAGATTTACGCCCGTTACTTTATTGATTATTTCTCTGGCAAAGAGTTGTCGAAAATATCAGGAGAGCGCATTACTGATGCAATCCCTACGCACTGCCACAGGACACGAAAGCCTTTGTCTAACGCGACGAAGAACCGGTATCGCTCATTCGTTATGAGGGCTTTCTCTTTGGCATATAAGAATGGATGGATTGATAAAATTCCCTATGTGCCGTTGCTGAGAGAGCCAAAGGTAAGGGTTAGGTGGATTGAGAAGCATCAGGCCAGAGTGCTTATTGACAACCTGAGTCATGATTGGATGAAGGCTGTTTGCTCATTCGCTCTAATGACCGGGGCGAGAATGAGCGAAATCCTTACAATGAGGTGGGAGAGTGTAAATCTAGTTGGTAGGGTAGCAGTCGTTACAGCGGACAATGCGAAGTCTGGTAGGGCTAGAGCATTACCGCTGAATGATGAAACTATCGACTTGCTAAATAATCTTCCGCGCATTGGTGATTTTCCATTTACAGCTAATGGTGATTTTACTCCGACGATTAACCGCAACGATTTTGCCAACGCTTTGAGAAAGTCAGGCATTGAAGATTTCCGCTTCCATGACCTGAGACATACTTGGGCAAGTTGGCACGTTCAGAGTGGAACGCCACTCATGGCACTGAAAGAAATGGGTGGTTGGGAGAAGTTGGAAATGGTTAATAAATACGCTCACTTATCTGGCGAACATTTGAGCAGATTTAGCGGCATTGTCACATTTTTGGCACAGTCTGAAAATGACAAGCTATCACAACCGAAAGTATCACTCGTAAGTTAATGATTTTAATGGCTATTAACTTGATTTGTGATTTCCTAGCAAAGAAATACATCAGAGAAACAGTCTGATTAGATGCAACGAGTTACACACCAGAAATCGACGGGACGTGAGTCCATTCGTCCGTGTTAATCTTTGCAATGTTGTGCCGGTTTAGTACTTGTTCAAGACTAAATTTCGACACAGTTAATTTCCGCGCTAGGATGCTACCATAAAGTTGATGATTTCCCTATCCCACCGCCTACTGCCAATCCCCCTTGAGCATTGCGTTCAGTCGTTTTTATTTATCCCGCTCACATCACTGAACGACTCACGGCAAAAATTCCGCTTGTTAAGCCATTTCTTTTATCTTCATCTCACTGCGCTGAATTAAAGATAAATAATACTTTACTGAATTACTTATCACTCTCCCTCCTAGTGAGTTCAAATCAACGTACTGACGCCATAAACCCTGACTAAATATAGGGCTTCCCTGCATCGTTAAGACTATTACAAATTAAAGAAAATAATCATTCCATACAGTAAAACTAATGATTATGATTAACCTTCTCATTTATACGCATTGCCATTAATTGTTGTCTTCTCTGCCATCACAAAACAATAAAGGCACACAGTATCTAAATCTTTTCGATTTATAGGGATAACTATGTCTGCTTCTTGCAGAAGGCCAGCCCGTTTTATTGCACACCACACACCACCGATGAATAGGTTATTCACACTCTCGCTGCTAGCGCTCTCTATCCATTCACTTGTTGCACTTCCTGAAGCACAGGCTGCCGACACCACCGGTTCATCTAACAATGCGTCGCAACAAGATGTGGTGGTCTACGGCGCAACGACCGACAATACTGACGACCAGAGTAAACAGAACTATCAGGTTAAAACCACGCGAGCCGGTACAAAATTACTGCTGACACCGCGCGATATCCCGCAATCGTTGAGCGTAATCACGCAACAGCGGATGCAGGATCAACAGCTACAAACCCTCAACGATGTCCTTAACAACACAACGGGTATTACCAGTGAACAGGACGATAGCGAAAGGGCCTATTACTATTCCCGCGGTTTTAAGATCAATAATTTCACCTTTGACGGTATTCCCACCGCGATGGGAGATACGTGGAACTACGGCGATACCGCATCGGATACCTCGATTTATGATCGGATCGAAGTGGTTCGAGGGGCTACCGGCCTCATGACGGGGACGGGTAGCCCTGCTGCCTCGGTGAATATGGTGCGCAAGCATGCTGACAGTAAGACGGCTACCGGTAATTTACAAGCCAGTTATGGCAGTTGGCAGAAGCAACGGTATATCGCTGATCTTTCCACTCCCCTTAACCAATCCGGTTCGCTACGTGGCCGAGTGATTGCCGGTTATCAGAACCAAGATAGCTGGCGGGATCGCTACACCAAAAACACCAAATTCCTCTATGCCGCAATTGATGCAGACTTAAGTGAACGCACCACGCTTTCTCTCGCCTACGACTATCAAGATGCCGATACCAGTAACCCGACTTGGGGAGGAAATCCGGTCTTCTACAGTAACGGAACACTGACGCACTATCGACGAGGGCTCAATTCGGCCGCCGACTGGACCTATTATCACACCACAGTGCGTAAACTCTATGCTGACCTAGAACATCATTTCGATAACGGTTGGATTGCCCACTTAAACGGTACCCACGCTGAAAACACCTTTAGCGATAAACTGCTGTATGTTGGCTATCTCAGTATGCCCGACAGAGATTCTGGTGAAGGGGCTGACGGCTTTGGCAGTAAGGATCGTGGGAAACGTGAACTGACCTCTGTGGATGGCTATGCTAGTGGCCCCTTTGCACTGTTGGGGCGTCAACACCAACTTATGATTGGCGTAAACTACAGCCGTCAACATAATGCTACGGATAGCAGTGACGGAACGACCAGTGAGGACGGCAGCGTAATTACCAGCAATGATATCGGCATCTTTGATAATCATTGGAACGGTAATATCACTCAACCCACTTGGGGGGATTGGTATCAGAACGCAAATGATATCATTCGTCAGAAGTCTGCTTATACTGCCGCGCGTTTTTCCCTTGCCGATCCCTTAGCCCTGATCGTGGGGGCGCGTTATACCCAATATCGTAACGATGGATCCAGCGGTAATATGGAAAAAAATAATCTGATGCCTTACGCCGGTGTCGTCTATGATCTCAACGATACTTGGTCAGCCTACGCCAGCTACACCTCTATCTTCCAGCCGCAAACCTATCGCGATAGTACCGGCCATTATTTATCACCGATTACCGGTAAAAGTTACGAAACGGGACTGAAATCAGCGTGGGACGATGGACGACTCACCGCGACTTTCGCTATTTTCCGTATAGAACAAAATAATGTAGGCCAGGAACAAGATGGCGTCTATGTCAATAATAGCAGCGAGCAAGCCTACGTTGCGACCAAGGGCGCACGCAGTAAGGGTGCTGAGTTCGAATTGAACGGAGCCATCACAGATAACCTACAAATGACCTTTGGCGCAACGCGCTATGTCGCGACGGACTCTACAGGTCGCTTCAACAGTAACCAGCCCCAAACCGTCTTTAAACTCTTTAGCCGCTATCAACTCCCTACTCTACCCGAGCTGACGGTTGGCGGCGGGATCACTTGGCAAAACCGAGTGTTCTGGGACGTTGCCGCCCCTGATGGCAGTACCCAACGGGTATATCAAAGTAGCTATCCTTTAGCGAGCCTGTTTACGCGTTATCAGATCAACAAGCAGGTTGCGGTACAAGCAAATATTAACAACCTCTTCGATCGTACCTATTACACTTATAGGAACAGTGATGTCTACGGTGAGCCCCGTAACGTCTCAGTCAGTTTATCCTATCAGTTCTAATCACTCAGGCTAACGTCCTGCCCGTCAGGACGTTTATCTCTACCGGTTTGAAGTTAATCAAGGAGTTTAGTATGAGAGGAAGCTTTCCCTCACTTAACGCATTGTACTCGGCACTCTTAATGACCACCCTGACGGCACCGATGGCTTTCGCCCAACAACCAGCATCCGCAGCGTTATCCGCAGCCTCCTCACCTGTAGAGCGGCAACTGGGGGATGGCTTATATGAATTGGCCCTAATTCCCGGACAAAATAAGCTCTATGTTGCAAGTGCACAAAGTTTTAAAGACGTTAATGGTGGCGTGATCTATCGTTTGGATCCCACAACACTGGCCATCACCGGTGAAACACACACTGACCTGAAAAACTTCGGCATGGCCATCGATGATAAAGGCCACTACTTCTACACCACCAACTCGCTTGATGGGGGGGTTTCTAAGGTCGATACCCAGACCGGGAAGATTGTCGAACGGCTCTTTTTTAAAGGTAAAGATAAAGATGGCGACCCTATTGGTGCGCGGGAAATCCTCTTCCACAACAATCGACTCTATATAGGTCGCGTCACCGATCCCGGTTATATCTCGATTGTCGATGCCCAAACCATGACCTTAAAAGGGAAAATAGAGAATGTCGGCAAATGGGTAACAGGGATAATCTATTCCCCGTCAACTCAACGTATTTATGCGGCGAGTGGCAGTGGCGAAATAGCGGTTATCAATCCTGCGAATAATAAAATTGAACATCGCTGGAAACCTGATGATGGACAGAAGTACCTGTTCCTCAATATGGCGGAAGATCCTACTACGGGACGTTTATTCGTCACCGATAACTCCGAAGGCAAGACGACTTTAGTCTTTGATGAACGTTCTGGGAAAGTGATTAAGCGACTTCCAGGAGATGCCTTAGGGATAAAGTTTAATGCAAAACGCCACGAGATTTATATTAGTCAGCGTGAATCGAAAAAGGTTATTCAACTGGATGCCACCAGCTTAACGCCAAAGCACGTTTGGTCCTTCGGCGGTCATCCCAACAGCCTGCTGGTGTCACCTGATGGTAATTCGCTGTATGTCACCATCAAACAGGACTTTAACGAGGATAACACCACCAAAGGTCCAGACAGCGTGGCGAAAATTTCGCTGAATTAACCAGGGTCTTAAGGCTCGCCCCTCCGTTCTACCTTAAAACCTCTCACCTAAAAAAAAGGGGCTTAAATTAGCCCCTGTTTAATTATAGGTGTTCTCCCCTAGTCGTCCATCACCTCATTGACCGCTTGCGGGTTTTGGGTAATAAACATGGCATCACCGTAACTAAAGAAACGATATTGTTGTTCCACCGCTTGCTGATAGGCATTCATAGTATTTTTATAACCCGCAAAGGCAGAGACCAGCATAATCAGCGTCGATTCAGGCAGATGGAAATTGGTGATTAACGCATCGATAACTTGATACTGGTAACCCGGGTAGATAAAGATCTGCGTATCATCGAAGAAAGGCGCGATAAGCGCGTTCTCCGCCGCCTTGGCCGCACTTTCTAAAGAACGTACCGAGGTCGTCCCCACCGCAACCACTTTATTCCCTCGTGCTTTACAGGCCAATACGGCATCCACCACCTCTTGCGGGACTTCAGCGTATTCAGCATGCATAATATGATCTTCGATGCTCTCAACCCGCACTGGTTGAAAAGTTCCCGCCCCCACATGTAAGGTAACAAAAGCCGTTTCGACCCCTTTTTGACGTAATGCGTCCAATAAAGGCTGGTCGAAGTGCAGCCCTGCGGTCGGAGCGGCGACGGCACCCGGTTTCGCGCTATAAACCGTTTGGTAAAGCTCGCGATCAGCCTCTTCATCAGGCCGATCGATATAGGGCGGTAAGGGCATATGGCCGATATGGTTGAGGATATCTAATACCTCACGGCTATCGTGGAATTCAATTTCGAACAGCGTATCATGACGAGCGACCATGGTGGCCCGCACAGCTAAATCGTCACCCAATAGCAGTTCCGCGCCCGGCTTCGGTGCTTTCGAAGCACGAACGTGGGCTAAGACCCGCTTATCGTCGAGCATCCGCTCCACCAGCATCTCAAGCTTACCGCCACTGGCTTTTTGACCATAGACCCGAGCGGGGATCACCCGAGTATTATTAAATACCAGTAAATCACCGGGTTGTAACTTATCCAGCACATCGGTGAAGACGCCATGCTGTAACTCTCCCGAGGGCCCGTCTAACGATAGCAGTCGGCAAGCGCTCCGCTCAGGTTGTGGATAATGGGCAATCAACGACTCAGGTAAAGCAAAGTTAAAATCAGCAACGCGCATGGTGACTTATTCCGATAAAAATTTAGGCGCACAGTGTAACGGAAAAGGGGGCATTACAGAACCTTTGGCTTTTAGGGCAACTCAGGTAATAATGGCAGCATGAATTTTCTCGCTCATCTCCACCTCGCCCAGCTCGCCAGCAGCTCCCTCACCGGTAATTTACTGGCGGATTTTGTCCGCGGCGATCCCGCTGGGCGCTGGTCGGATAGCATTGTGGCCGGGATCCAAATGCACCGTCGGCTGGACAGTCTTTCAGACCACTTGCAAGAAGTCCGTGAAGCGAAACAACGCTTTACGCCGGAAACTCGCCGCGTTGCCCCCATCGCATTGGATGTGATTTGGGACCATTTTTTAGCCCGCGACTGGTCAGCCTTCCATCCTCAGCAAAGCTTGGCCGAATTCTGTGCCGTGGCTGAACAGACCATTGCTCGCGATTTGGCTCAGACGCCTGATAATTTCCAACATCTCAATCGTCTTATCTGGCAGCAACGTTGGCTAGAACGCTATGCCGAGCCGGAGAATCTGGAGAACGTCTTTCGGCAAATGGCGCAGCGCCGACCGCGCCTCGTAATGTTGGCTGACTGTTATCAAGATTTCATTACCCACTATCGCGAATTGGAAGCCTTGTTTTACCGTTTTTATCCCCGATTAATGGCACAGGCGATAGAAAAACAGCTTTAAAGTCCCCCGCCACTGCGTGGGTTCTGATACACTGCCTTCGCGCAACAGACGCAGGATCAGCTCGTCTTGAGCCTGTGTCCTAAAACGATTTTATTCATTAACACTTGGAGTATGTATGGTACTTGTGACTCGTTCAGCCCCTGATTTTACCGCTGCGGCAGTTTTAGGTAACGGTGAGATTGTTGAGAATTTTAACTTCCATAAGCACATTGCCGGCAAACCTGCCGTACTCTTTTTCTGGCCAATGGACTTCACCTTCGTTTGCCCTTCAGAGCTGATTGCATTCGATAAGCGTTACGCTGAATTCAAGCAACGCGGTGTGGAAGTCGTTGGCGTTTCTTTCGACTCAGAGTTCGTGCACAACGCATGGCGTAACACGCCAATCGAAAACGGCGGTATTGGTAAAGTGCAATACGCAATGGTTGCCGATATCAAGCGTGAGATCCAACAAGCTTACGGTATCGAACACCCAGAAGCCGGTGTTGCCCTACGTGGTTCATTCTTAATCGACAAAGACGGCGTGGTTCGTCATCAAGTCGTGAACGATCTGCCACTTGGCCGTAACGTTGATGAAATGCTGCGTATGGTTGACGCACTGCAATTCCACGAAGAGCACGGCGAAGTCTGCCCTGCACAGTGGGAAAAAGGAAAAGAAGGCATGGGTGCATCACCAGAAGGTGTTGCGAAGTACCTGTCTCAAAACGCGGCGAAATTATAATCGCCTTGCCCCCTAAGACGTTAGGGGGCACTCACTTCGTGTACGGAATTGTCGCGTCGTAAACTATCTCTTTGCAACCCTTTTGCTAGCGTTGCCCTTTCTAGCCTCTACTTTTACCCACAAAATAAATACTCGAAAATCTTCGAGTCAGAATAGCATCTAGCATCAATTGGTACAGACCTAAAAATAAATGTAAAATAATCCAAATTTACACTCTGTAGGCATAGGTAGAAAATTCGATGTGACGACGTTAAGACTAAGTCAATCCGGTATTAACCTATCAAAAAATCATGAAAGTCTTAGATTAAAAATTTATGATGACCAAACCGGAAAAGAAATCAGCCACTACATTAAACGGACGACAATAGGTTATGGTCATTTGATAAGAAACACATCAGAGTTTAAAGAATATAAAAATTGAATTAGTATCAGTCAGGGAGAATTATTGTTTAGGAAAGTTTTAGTAATGCATGAACATGCGGTTAAAAAATATGTGAAAGTTAACCTCACTCAAAGTCAATTCGATGTGTTAACAATTTTATGCTATAACAACGGAATAGGGAATAACTCAAGAGGGTTCGGTGGCTCAACCGTTGTCAAGATCACCAATGGAGAGTGCTCAGAGAATCTTGATTTAGCTTGGAAGGCGTGGGATAAAAGTCAAGGTAGTATTAGTTCAGGATTAATAAAACGCAGAGAGACTGAATTGGAAATTTATTATAAGGATAATTACACAAGGTAATGAAAATATATAAATTATTTCTATTCTTTTTCTTCACGCTGATGTCGAGTTTCACCCACGCTAAATCGTTTTCTTACTTTGAAGGAAAAAAATTTAAAGCAATAATTGAATACAATTGCCATGAGGGTAACCTCACATGTAATAACGTCCACCTGAACTCTACAAATATCATTGATAATTACACCATCAGTCTCGACGGCGAGACGATAAATACTAACTGCCCAGATATCTGTAATTTTCTAGGGTATCAATTTAAAAATGGTAGATATAATTATGCGTTTTATCCTAGCTTAACAGGGGACGGTTTGTGGGATTATGTAGTAACGTTGAATGACAAAGTGATTGCTAAAGACTTAGGTATAATGAAATAGCCGGTAAAGTTATAATTATGCAGGCGCAGTACTTAGCGATGAGAAATGATATTTTTATGTGCAGTTAAACTTGGATAGATTCACTTCGTTATACACAGATAGTAAAAAAACACTATTTTGATTTAACTATTCTCCAAATCTAGACGAATATCTCATATTACATGGTCTAACCCAGTAATGGTGAATACACGACTAAGTGAGTCAACGCTAAAACAGATTATTACTCCTGACAATAAAAAATTCAGTGACCGCCCTATTATAATTCATCGCTATGTTAATCGATCTTACACGCCTTAGGACTTTTTATATGGCAGACTATTATACCTAGAAAAATCTCTCGATAAGCCTGATTTTTTTTAAAAAACTTTCACCTACCCCGCTTTAACGTCAAGGAAATGTCAGAACACTTCGTAATATAGTTGATTCTGGATAGATTAAGGATGACAAAAAATGCTAGAGCCAAAAAAAGGAAGACTGACATTTCGGGCAGAAGGGAATAATATAAAATCAAGTAGAGACTATTCCAAAAAAATACACTGGCCTGGGAACTCTCTATCTTGCCGGAAAGATCACTCAGGCGTCACAATTGGTAGAGGGTTTGACCTCGGCGATAGAAATCAAACTAGCGTACTCATTACGTTAAAAAAAGCGGGTATAGAAAATAAAAAGGCCGAAGCAATTTCTAAGGGTGCCAAAAAGAAAGGATGTTTAGCCTATAACTTCGTCCTTGAAAACAGGGAGTCTATTGAAGAAATAACAGATATTCAGCAGTTAATATTATTTGAGATAACTTATAAAGAACTAGAAAAAGATGTTGAAAGAATAAGTAAGTTACGCAAAAATATTCGCGATTACCATTCTAATCCGTATCCCCCACCAGATTTAGCTTGGGAAAATATTCCTGATAAAATTAAAGAGGTACTTATCGACCTTAGATACCGAGGAGACTACACGCCACAAGCCAGAGAACTTATACAAAAAATGGCTTACGATGGAGATATAGAGGGTTTCGGAAAAGCCATCTCTAATAGAAACTTTTGGATAAAAGTACCTAAGGATAGATTCAATCGGAGAGTTGAGTACTATGAAAAAAATTAAACTTTCACTTTTAATTATGATTTTTTCATTTAACGTTAATGCGGCTTTCACAGAGCCAGAAATGAGTCAACTCAATGAAATAAACAACAAATATATAAATAAAGAGATTGAGTCTAAGGAAATTCTAAAATCAGCCATAAAAGAATCAATAGCTAACCTACCATCAGAAAAAACAAATATTCTAAAATTACACGAGCTGTGGAGTCAGGCTACTAAAATAAAATGTAGGCTTGCCATCCTTGAATCACTCAATACCGATGCGGAAACAGCAAGTAATTACGAATGTCTGGCTAATGAATACATTGCTGAAGCTAATTTCTTGAAGAGTACATATTAAACGCATAGAGAAAGGAGCATAGAATAGTCCAATTCATTGGTACTCAGGAAGGAGTGAAACTAAGAATAGATACTGATTAAGGTCAGTTTAATCTTGTCGGACAGTCAAGTTGAATGATTAACCGTAACGGCCTAATGATTGGCTACGTATCAGCGATTTTATTTGCTCCTCACAAAGCCGTTCTGGCTTGTCGAAAACCCTCACAATACTTTCTCGCGTAGTAAACGTACATGGCCTTCAATCAACGAAGAAGGATACTTTGTCGTCTTATTTTTTACTACTCTGGATGCTTTCGTTTCACTGCTAGCAGGGAGATACCCCTTAACGATAATCATGATATGAGGCTGATTCAGGATCATCAGACACTAAGGCTAAAGAAGGGTCTGGGAGCGCGCCATTACCCAAAATTCACGACAAATTTTCATGTTTAGTATTGTGAAAAGTACCAGAAAAAATGCAATGATGAACGTTGTGTGTAGGATGTTTCATAAACAACCTATTCTTTAGTTTGTTTTTAGATACTTCTTCACATGAATTGATCATGTCGAGTTTGATATAAACAGATTAGTGTAGGTTTAGGTATACTATGAAAGTCGAATTTAAGAAAAATATTTTATGTAAAAAGGACTTACGACAATAATGCAACTTCCACTACAACATTGGCTTCAGACCCTAGGTCTTACTCAGTACACCGATATTATCGCAACGCTACTCATGCTTACCGCGATGATTTTTATCTCTCTGATTATTCACCTCTTACTTCATAAACTGCTGTTACCGATACTGAAAAAACAGTCAGAAAAGAGCCAACACCTTTGGCCAAAATCGTTATTTAAACATCGCTTATTTAATCGTGCGACCTGGCTATTACAGGGCGTGCTATTTCAGACATTACTGCATATCCTATTCGACCCACAGAGCATGCTATTCGTCGCGCTGACCACTCTCTGCCAACTGTGGGTGATGCTCTTCAGCTTACTGATCGCCTTCTCACTGCTCGATGTTATTCAAGCGGTGACAGCCAAAAGTGAATTTGCCAAACAGATTCCGCTGCGAGGCATCTTCCAAAGTATTAAATTAATTATGGCGATTTTAATCGTTATCTTGATGATTTCGCTGTTATTAGGAAAGTCGCCCGGCACCTTGCTAACCGGCTTGGGCGCTATGACCGCCGTACTGATGCTGGTCTTTCGCGATCCCATTCTTGGCTTGGTCGCCGGAATACAGCTGTCCGCCAACGATATGCTGAAGATTGGCGATTGGCTGGATATGCCAAAATACGGTGCAGATGGTGCGGTCATCGATATCAATTTAACTACGGTTAAAGTGCATAATTGGGATAAAACTATCGTGACTATTCCCGCTTATGCCTTAATTTCCGACTCCTTTAAAAACTGGCGAGGGATGTCAGAATCGGGGGGCAGACGTATAAAGCGTAGCGTCAATATCGATACCACCAGCATTCACTTCTTATCGGAGACCGAGATCGAGCGGCTTGGACAAGCCCATTTGCTCAGTCCCTATTTAGTGAATAAGCAGCAAGAGATCAGCCAATGGAACACCCAGCGCGATAATCAAAATGGGTCGTTACTCAATCATCGTGCATTGACTAATATCGGCACCTTTCGTATTTGGCTGGAAAATTGGTTGAAGACGCACCCACAGATTCGACAAGATATGACGCTTATGGTGCGGCAGCTCGCGCCTACCGAGAACGGTCAACCTATTGAGATTTATGCTTTCACCAATACAGTGGTCTGGGCAGAATATGAAGCGATCCAAAGCGATATTTTCGATTATCTCTACGCGGCACTGCCTGCCTTTGGATTACGCGTCCATCAAACCCCAACCGGTACCGATATACGGGCACTGATGCCAGGCCAGACCGATCAATAGCGCAATAGTTAAGATGAGGGGGCCTGCAGGCCCCCTGATATTATGCTTGTTCTTTAACGCGCAACAACAGCAGTAGCGAGATAACCATAAGGACGGTTGCTAAAACATAAATCGCCTGATGTCCCAGCAGATCACTTAATATCCCTTGGCAGAGCCCGGCGAAGATCATCCCCGTCGAAACAGAATTGGTAAACAAGGTGGTCGCGGCCCCCGCTTTCCCTGGCATCAGATCTTGGAACCACAGCATCACCAATCCTGCCACAATCCCAATAAAGACAGCATTTAACAGCTGGATCACTAATAACCCTGTTTGATGGTGAAATATCAGCATGGCGGGATAGAACAGTAGGCCACATATCGCCGCGACGATCACCAAGGGCCGTTTACCGACCCGTTTAGCCAAATAGCCAGCCAGCAGCATCACTGGGATCTCTAACCCTGCGGCGGTTCCCATCAACACCCCTGCAAAGCTTTCGGGCATGCCCAAGCTATTGCTAATATAAAGCGGCATATCAATGATATACATCAGATTACAGACCCACATCAGTACCGAGGCCGCAAACAGGAATCGCACATCCGTCCGTTTCCAGCCACTGGCTGCACTTTTCGCTAAATCCTCTGCCGGATAAAGTCTAGGCACGCTAGGTAGGGTCGTTTTAATTAATATCAGCGACAACAGAAACAGTGCCGCGGCGACAAGATAGAGGGTAATAAAGCCATAGTTCAGTGCCAGCGCGAAGGAGATCGGCGGGCCAATCACCCAGGCTAACGACATTTGCGCCCGCATCACCGAGCTAAACATCACTACCTCGCGGCCAGTGCGATCGGCATACTCCCGGGCTAGGGCAAAGAGTTGCGGCATAACGACGCTGGTTAAAGCTGAAAGGATTAATCCTAAAGTAATCAGCACCACATACTGACGCACAAAAGCAAACATCAGCGCATTGGCGATGGCCATCGCGCAGCAAAACATCAATAAGCGCCGACGGTCCCCTTTGCGGTCTGAGCGCTTGGCTAATATAAAGCTGATAATAATACCCGTCACGGCATTGATGGTGAAAAATAACCCTACCATAAAGGGTTTAGCCGCTAACTCTTGGCTGAGATAAAGACTGAGAGTAGGTGCCTGTAATGCTCCAGCGATGCTGACAAAAAAAGTCACCAGCATAAACATCATAAAAACAGGGTTTCCCCCTTTTGGGGCGGGCGGGGTAAAAGATTGCATAAATGGCCTATAAGACTAACGCCCTACCTGTGGTATGGCATGGGTCAACGTGAGGCGTTATCATATCAGTTACAGAATGATCGAGGTATCCGTAAAACGCCTTTCCGTTTGCGACTGACGCCATCGGCGAGGACTGGTACCGAACCAACGTTTAAACGCCCGCGAAAAGGCGCTCACTTCCGAATAGCCAAGTAATAATGCCATATCCGTCACCGATATATGTGGCTGCTGCAAAAAGCTCATCGCCATCTCCCCGCGTACTTTATCCACCAACCCGGTAAAACTGACGCCCTCTTGACGTAACCGCCGCTGCAATGACCAAGGCGTCATCGCGACCTGTTCAGCAATCTGTTCAAGTTCCGGCTCCCCCTGCCCTATCGCGAGCTGGACCTGAACCCGAATCTGATCGATTAAGGGCTGAGTCGAGACATGGCCATTTAATTGGCGAATGGCATCTTGAGTCACCGTCAATAACATCGGATCGCTATCAGGCATACTGCGTAGACCGTCACTTTTCGGGATCACCATGCAGTTAGTCGGTTGGTCAAACCAGATCGGGGCATCGAAGACTTTACAATGCTCATGCCACGCCGCCGGCCGCGGGTGTTCGAAATAAATTTCTCTCGGCGCCCAGTGACTGCCCAGCGCATGACGAATCAAGTTTAAGAACATACAAAGGGTCAACTCGGCATCTTGTCGACGCTGGAGGATTGCACCGTGACGCACTTGATAATGCAGTTGCCAGCAATCACCCTTATCCACTAATTGAACCAGGGTATCGTGTTGGTGATAGGGGAAAGCACGCACGACATTGCGTAACGCTTGTTCTAAGGTGGCTGAGCAGATGCCGATATAGCCGATCAATCCTAAGGATTGCGGCTTAAATTGTTTACCATAATAAAGGCCGAAGTTATCGACGCCAGAATGTTTCGCCGCAACCTCCATAACACGACAGTAGTTGACTAAACTTAAGCTCATGGTCGGGTTCCCCAGTAATTCTGGGTCGATCCCACTCAGGCCAAACACCCGATCAATATCCCCGCCTTGATGCGTAATAAATTGGCTCAGTCCACTCGCGGCTGCCGCTAAAACGCCATGATGAGCGGCTTGCTGAGAGGAAGTGAATAATGATTGCATGGTGATGACCTCATGGATAATCGCAACGATATACATTCTGGTGCAAACTTCGTACCAAGAGTGAATTTTGCGATATAACACAGACTTATCATCACCATAACGATAAGGCGTACGCTTTTTTGCGCCTTAGTAGTGCGCAGTTTGACCAATAGGTCGCTGCTTCCCCTCCAAATAGGTGCGACATAATCCTAGCGTCTGTGCCGACCAACCTTGCGCCACACTTTTCGCCATCTCGGTCTCACAATGCGAGCCTAACCATGCGGTTAATTGAATCCGCCGTTGGATTAATAAGGCAGGTAATATCGCGAAGTCATCGTCGCTAAAATGATGGATACGCTGGTACCCCTCGATCCAGCCATCGACCCACAACGGTGCAGAGGGATGATGCTCGACGAAACTGATCGCCGCCGCCAGATCATGTAAATACCAACCAAATCCACAATCATCGAAATCGATCACCCGCGTTTCGCCACGATTTAACAATAAGTTGGTGAGACGTAGATCGGCATGGATTAATCCAAAACGATCGCTGTGTTGGCCATAACGGATTAGTTTCGCGTTCACATCGGCGATCACTGTTTCAATAAGATCATGATCACGGGGCGACAGATCACTGATATCACGCCAATCTCCCCAATGACTGCTGCGGCCTACCATTGAATCGTGGTCCCAGTGCAGACGCTGAAAATCGCTCGGGCGCTGCCACTGACGGCTATGTTGGTGTAACCGTGCCGTAATCTCGCCTAACTGCTTGAAAGCATCCGGAGACACCTCACTGGTCGGCATCTCACCCTCAATCCAGTGAAAAAGTACCGCATGGCGCTGTTCATCCGGCGATAAGACATAGGTTTGAATACGTTCACCTTGCCCATCTCGCAGAGCTTGTGGTACTTGGATCCCTTCCGAACGCAGGGCATCTAACCATAATAGCTCACTTTCGATAGCCGCTTTCTGATGGTAATTCCCCCGATGCAAACGCAATGCATAGCGTTTTCCTTGAGCCATCACCGAAAAAGTCGCGTTTTCTGAACGGCATAATAATTTGATTTCCGCGTTCTGTAGCAGCGGATAGGCTTGCACGACATGGTTCGCAATATGCAGTAAAACCGCTTGGTCGAGGGCATCGTATTGTTTCACACTCATCATCTTCTCCTACACAGCGTTAAAACCTAATGTGAGAAGTAGCATCCAGCAGAGTGACCTTTGTTGGCTTGACGATAAAACAGGGAAAGTTGACTCGAGAGTATAGGTATTACTTTTTACACCATGAGTTAACACTGGGTGACAACAAACTGTCTTTTCCGGTCAAGTTTCTCACCGTTAAGCACTGCATTATCTTTCGAAATGCAGCATCAACCTGCAAGAACGTCTTCAATCATGCTAACGGGGTTAACTATGACGACATCATTAAAACCAACGCTGGGGGCACTCCATTTATGGGGGATTGCCGTAGGGCTGGTGATCTCAGGTGAGTATTTCGGCTGGAGTTATGGATGGGGTGTGGCAGGAACGCTCGGCTTCTTAGTCACTACATTAATTATCGCCGTGATGTATACCTGCTTTATCTTTAGTTTTACGGAACTGACGACAGCGATTCCACAAGCGGGTGGCCCTTTTGCTTACAGCCGTGCCGCGTTTGGCGACACGGGTGGCTTGATTGCCGGTCTCGCGACACTGATCGAATTCGTCTTCGCGCCCCCTGCCATCGCGATGGCAATTGGCGCTTACCTCAATGTGCAATATCCAACGCTCAGTCCTAAATACGCTGCATTGAGCGCTTATGTCGTCTTTATGGGACTGAATATTCTTGGGGTAAAATTAGCCGCGATGTTTGAACTCATCGTTACGCTATTAGCCGTGTTTGAATTGCTGGTCTTTATGGGCGTTGTCTCCCCAGGGTTTAGCATGAGTCATTTCGTGGCCCATGGCTGGTCGGGACAAGAACATTTCTCGATGGCCGCTCTACCCGGTATCTTTGCGGCAATCCCTTTCGCGATATGGTTTTTCTTGGCGATTGAGGGCGCAGCAATGGCCGCAGAAGAGGCTAAAAATCCTAAAAAGACCATCCCTTTTGCCTACGTGACCGGTATTTTAACCCTCGTGTTCTTAGCCATCAGTGTCATGTTGTTTGCGGGTGGCGCAGGCGACTGGCGTGCCCTATCCGGGATTAATGACCCACTCCCGCAAGCGATGAAAATGATTGTAGGCGAACACTCACGCTGGATGCATATGCTGGTATGGATTGGACTATTCGGCCTAATCGCCAGCTTCCATGGTATTATTCTCGGCTACTCTCGCCAATTCTTTGCCCTGTCTCGTGGCGGTTATTTACCTGCCTCACTATGTAAGCTCAGCCGTTTTCAAACCCCACATCGCGCCATTATTGCAGGGGGAATTATCGGGATGATTGTGGTCTGTAACGATGGCATGATGCTACAAGGCATGAGTCTTACGGCCGCCATGATTACCATGGCAGTATTTGGTGCTAACGTAATGTATATCATGAGTATGTTAAGTCTATTCCGTTTGCGTAAAACAGCCCCAACGCTGGAACGCAGCTACCGTGCGCCGGGTTACCCCGTCATCCCCGGTATTGCATTAGTCCTCTCCATCATCTGTTTTATCACTATGCTTTGGTTCAACCCGGTTATTGGTGGCTTGTTTATTGGAATTATGGTTCTCGGTTACCTCTACTTCCTAACAACTAAGGTGAGACGCCAAACCAGCCCATCGATCAATCTCAACATGATAGAAAGCGAATAATCTCAAGATAGGGCTGCGTCCCTATCTATGACCTCTTACTGATGACTGCAGTGCAAGGAGTAGATAATGACCACACGTTCCACCATTATGGATACCAACAGCTTTCGCGCTGAACATGCTGAGGCATTGCGCCCTGAAATCCGTCAACTCACAGATAAACGCGATCGGATCCTTGGTGAATCCTACCGCCTGTTTTACCGTAATCCTGTCCATCTGGTAAAAGGGGAAGGACAATATTTATGGGATGCAGAGGGCCGAAAATATTTAGACGTCTACAATAATGTCGCCAGTATTGGCCACTGCCACCCTGCGGTAGTCGAGGCGGTGAGCCAGCAAATGCAGCAGCTTAATACCCATACCCGCTACCTCCACGAGAATATTTTAAACTATACCGAATCTATCTTAGCGACCACCCCGGCAGAGATCGATCGTGCGATGTATATGTGTACCGGCTCGGAAGCCAACGATCTGGCCATCCGCGTCGCTAAGTCCTTTAGTGGCGGGTCGGGGATCATCGTTACTCAAGAGGCATATCATGGCACTAGCGAGTTAACGTCGGGCGCATCGCCCGCACTCGGCAGTGGCCAAGCACTCGCACCGACGACTCGCGTGGTGCCTGCGCCCGATTTTTATCGTTTAACCCCAAACGATCCGGGTCAGTGGTTTGCCAATGAGATTCAAAAACAGATCGATGATATGAAACAAAACGGCATCAAGTTTGCGGGCTTCCTTGCCGATTCGATCTTCTCATCGGATGGGGTGTTACCGAATCCTCCTGGCTTCCTTAAAGCGGCGATCGATGTCGTTCATCAGAATGGCGGTATTTTCATTGCCGATGAAGTCCAACCAGGATTTGCTCGCACAGGGGATACCTTCTGGGGATTCGCGCGGCACGGTGTCGTGCCGGATATTATCACCACGGGTAAACCGATGGGGAACGGGATCCCTGTCTCGGCACTCTTTGCGAAGAGTGATGTACTTGCTTCGTTTAGTGATCATATCCCTTACTTCAATACCTTTGGCGGTAACCCTGTTTCAATGGCAGCCGCGCAAGCCGTATTAAAGGTGATTCAAGAAGAGAACTTACAAGAGCATAGCCGCGTGATGGGCGCTCGATTACTTGAAGAGCTGCGCCATCTACAACAAAAGTATCGCTGTGTCGGCGATGTGCGTGGCGCTGGGCTCTTTATTGGCTTCGAGTTGGTGACCGATCCAGAAACTAAGCAACCGAATAAGGCGTTAGCCCTAGACTTGATCGAGCGCCTGCGGGATCAAGGGATCCTCACATCCGTTGCTGGTCCTTATGGTAACGTACTGAAACTGCGCCCACCTCTGGCTTTCCAAGCCGCCGACATCGACTGGTTAGTAGGCGGTCTCGATCGCGCACTAGAACAGCTCTGTGCATAAACGCTCTTCCGCGCGCAGTCAGCTCTGGCTGCGCGTCCTTTCATGATCTTTGCTTTCCTCTTACTCAATAATTGCCTAGAATGCTCAGACTCAACGGGGTGCAGTCACGAGCTGCTGAGAGACACCCGTAGAACCTGATCCGGTTAATACCGGCGGAGGGATTTGAGCGAACCTTTCTCAGATCCTTTGCGCCAACGAGCAATATTTTTCTAGGAGCGCAAAGTGTTTCCAACTAAAAAGTTTGTTTCAGGGTTAGTATTAGCCCTTACCGCACTGCCCGCCTTGGCGGCTAAGCCTGTATTAACGGTCTATACCTATGACTCTTTCGCGTCAAAGTGGGGGCCTGGTCCAGCCATTAAGGCTGCGTTCGAGAAACAGTGTGGTTGTACATTGCACTATGTCACCCTAGAAGATGGTATTTCGCTGCTTAATCGCCTCCGAATGGAAGGTCCGCGCAGTAAAGCGGATGTGGTATTGGGGCTGGATAACAATCTGTTAGAAAGCGCGACCAAAACCGACCTCTTTGCCCCCGCCAATATCGATACTCAAAAGCTTAAAGTTCCCAATGGCTGGACCGACAAGACTTTTATCCCCTACGATTACGGCTACTTTGCTTTCGTTTATAACAAAAAACGTTTACCCCACCCGCCGAAAAGTCTGCATGAGCTAGTCGAAAGCCCTGAGAAGTGGCGCGTGATCTATGAAGATCCCCGTACCAGTACTCCGGGACTGGGGCTTTTATTATGGATGAACCATGTATTTGGCGATAAAACCGCCCAAGCCTGGCAGCAGCTGGCGAAAAAGACGGTAACGATCCCTCGCGGCTGGAGTGAAGCTTATGGGCTGTTTTTGAAAGGTGAAGCTGATTTGGTGCTAAGCTATACCACTTCACCGGCTTATCACATTATGGAAGAGCATAATAATGACTACGCCGCTGCGAACTTCTCAGAAGGCCACTATTTACAGGTAGAGGTTGCGGGCCAGTTAGCGAAAAGCCCACAACCGGCGCTCGCCCATCAATTTATGCAGTTTATGCTGTCTGATGATTTCCAAAAAACCTTGGCAACGGGTAACTGGATGTACCCGGCAACGCATCAACCGCTACCAGCCGCGATCGAGCAGCTTCCGGTGCCACAACAAGCCCTGCAATATAGTGCGTCACAAGTGGCCGACTCCCGCGCATCGTGGGTCGAGTCATGGCAGATGGCTGTTTCGCGCTAATGAATCGTTGGCGTCTTCCCGGCAGCATTGCGGCATTCACTATTCTGGTCTGTCTTAGCGCAGCGCTTGTCGCGCTGCTATTTGCCGCCCCCTTGCCCTCATTGACCGGACTACTGGAAGACGCCTACCTCCATCATTTGATCGCGTTTTCGTTTAAACAGGCCTCGCTCTCGGCCCTTATCGCCGTCGGTTTGGCGATTCCCATTGCCCGTGCATTACAGCGGCGACATTTTCCCGGTAAGGTTTTGCTGTTACGCCTTGCCAGCATGACCTTAATTCTGCCGGTATTGGTCGCGGTATTCGGTTTAATGACCGTTTACGGCCGTGAAGGCTGGCTTGCCGTGCTGTGTCATCGGCTCGGTATCGATTATACTCTTAGCCCCTATGGACTGAGTGGGATTCTACTGGCCCACGTCTTTTTCAATTTACCGCTCGCCACTCGCCTGTTATTACAAGCCTTACAGCAGATCCCCAATGAGCAGCGACAGCTGGCCGATCAATTAGCCATTCAGGGATGGAACCTGTTTAAATTTCTTGAATGGCCTTGGTTAAAACGGCAACTTTTCCCGGCTTTTGTGCTGATTTTTATGCTCTGTTTTACCAGCTTTGCCATCGTCTTGACCTTAGGCGGAGGCCCTCAAGCGACCACTTTGGAACTGGCAATTTACCAAGCATTAAACTTCGATTATGACCCGGGTCGCGCTGCACTACTCGCCATTATTCAACTGTGCTGCTGTGGTGGGCTATTATTATGCAGCCATTGGTTGACCCCGCTTCGCGCCCATGAGGTCAGTCTACGCCAGACTTGGCAGCCTAAAGTGGAAGGTCTAGGGGCCGCTATTACCGACGCGGTAGCGTTACTGGTTCTGGTTCTATTGCTGATCCCGCCCCTTATCGCGGTCATCACGGCCGGCATTGGTCCGCAGACGCTTGCAGCCTTAACCGACCCGGCACTATGGCAGGCCGTCGCGCTTTCACTCAAGATTGCTGTCGTCGCTGGCGTGCTCAGTGTCAGTATTACGCTGATGATATTGTGGACGTCGCGGGAATACCGTCGACGACAGCAGTATGGCTGGGCCAGTTGTCTTGAAGGCAGTGCAATGCTTATTTTAGGCGTGCCAAGTATTGTTCTCGCGACAGGGGCTTTTCTGATCCTCAATCAGACTATCGGACTTGCTCGTTCACCCACCTATCTGGTCATTATCGTCAATACCTTGATGGCATTACCCTATGCCAGTAAGTTACTCGAGAGCCCGATGCGTGACTTAGCGAATCAATATAGCCGTTTGTGTCTCTCACTGAATTTAACGGGATGGCAACGGTTACGTCATATTGAGTTGCCAACATTACGGCAGCCGCTGTTACAAGCTTTTGCGTTCGCCTCATTAATGTCGATGGGCGATTTCGGTGTGATTGCCCTGTTCGGTAGCCAAGATTTTCAAACGCTACCCTATTACCTCTACCAGCAGATGGGCGCTTACCGTACGCAACAGGCGGCGGTGACTGCACTACTCTTATTACTGCTATGCTTCCTGATTTTTATCCTTATTGAAACCCTGGCGGACCGTGATGCTCACCGTAAATCAACTAGGTTGTGATTACCCACAACAGCCCCTAAGTTTTACCTTATCCGTGTCGGCGGGGGAACGGGTGGTGATATTGGGCCCTAGCGGCGCGGGCAAAAGTACACTGCTCAATCTCATTGCCGGTTTCATCCCTGCCAGCCAAGGAGAGGTATGGATTGCGGATCAGAACGTGACGACCTTGGCGCCAGCCAAACGACCGCTGTCGATGCTGTTTCAGGAAAATAATCTTTTTACCCACCTGACCGTTAGACAGAATCTCGCCCTCGGGTTATCCCCTGCCATGCGTCTGTCTGCCACCCAAAAAGAGAAGCTTCTAACATTAGCTGATCGTACCGGCCTATTACCCCTGATGGATCGGTTACCTTCGCAGCTTTCCGGTGGGCAACGACAACGCGTTGCGTTGACCCGCTGTCTTTTACGCGAACAGGCTTTACTCCTACTGGATGAACCTTTTTCGGCCTTAGACCCTGCCCTGCGCCAAGAAATGTTAGTCCTTACTCAGGCGCTATGTCAGGAGAATCAATTAACTCTCGTGATGGTCTCGCACCAACTCGCGGACGCACGTTTTCTTGCCGATCGCTGTATTGTCATTGACCAAGGAGAGGTCGCCTGGAGTGGAAGCTGGCAGCAACTGGAAAAAGGCGACAGTGAAGCCGCCAAAATGTTAGGGGTATCGCCTACTAATGCCCAATAAATACTTTCCACAATAAGTGACCAAACATTGGCATCATTGGATGTTGGAGCAATAGACACAAGGCGATGACGGTAATTCCCACCGTGATTGGCGCAAGATAGCGTAGGCGTGCGGGCGTTAACCACGCCTTAGCGACCGCTTCTTTAGCCGGACGTAACCAGCGCCAAGCAAGCCAAACACTGACCCAAATCAGTACTGCCACTCCGGCTAAGTACCATTTGAATAAACTATCTTGTGCGCCCGCAGGCACATCAATCGCCACCCCCGCAAGAATTCCGGGTAGTAAGTAGATGGGCGGCCATAAAATGCATCCCACAAGATTGGGGGGTAAGAATTTTTTCACTGGCAGCTCTAGCATGCCGGCAATCAACGGGATAAGTGGACGCGTAGGCCCGACAAAGCGGCCAATTAAGATGGTCGCGACGCTATGATTATGTAATGCGTGTTCGGTCTTGTTGAGCAGGGCTTGATGTTTCTGTAAATACTTCCAGCGATGTAACGGAGCTTGGAATTTCCAACCGATATAAAACGATAGCCAGTCCCCCACCAAGCATCCAATAAAACCTGCTGCCCACGCTGGATAGAGGCTGATATGGCCGCTACCGATGAGTGCACCGAGCGAAGCCATCATGACGGTTCCAGGCAGTATTAAGCCAACCAAGGCTAAGGACTCCAAAAAGGTTACAACCGCAACAACGCCTATCGCCCAGCCGACCGATTGCTCTAATAAATGTTGGATCCAGGCTTCCATTAACTTTCCTCGTAATTCTAGAGCTCGGATTGTTGCGATCTGTACCGACCACGTCAAGTAAAGTTACCGATATTAAAACACTCCGAAACAAAATCGCTGACGCCTTAGCGAGGCCTGTTCCACTTTTACGTTTCACTCTGGCGCGATAGGGTTGACGCACGCCGTCGGTAAATGGTTTAACCCCTCTTTTTCCAACGTAAATGATTTGAATCGACGATCCTTATCAAGCTCAACCAGATAAATAGAATCATAATCAAACGGCGAAATAGACGGAATCTGCACGCTTTCTCCCCCTGTGCTCGCCACCAGTTCTTTTACAGCGTCAACTAAGTGATCGTGCTCCCAGGCGATATAGGTTACTTGATGGTTATCGCTCGCTAACAAGCGACTGACTAAGGCATGGGTATCGCGAGCATGAAATTGTAAACCTATGCTCTCAGAGGTCTGAATAGCGAGCGGCATCAGTGTCGCAACGGCCCGAATTGAACTGCCCTCTTTCTCTTCGATGGGTGCCGAGGCGTACAGTTCGTCCGGTTTACCAAAGCGAGGGACGAGTACCCCAGGTAGACGCAAGGCACGGTTTAATCCTTGGCACGAGAGCTGGCCACTAAAATTCATCTGTTTTTCTGCATGACGGAAGAAAACGAAGGTCCGCTCTGCATGGCAGTTCGCGGCCACCACCAGTAGTAAAAGAAAAAAGACGTTACGCAAGATTCAATCCTCCAGCCAGAAATGATGTTGAATGACTATAACCGATTGCCATGCCATGACAGTCACCGCTTACCGAGATGTTTAGTTTTGATTGAGGAAGTGGCGCCTATTTCTACGCTAATTTAAGAGGGTTCTATCAGAAAGTATTTTGTCATGTCCCCAAGGGATGGGGGAAACCGTTAGGGAATTAAGTGAGGATAAAAATTGATATTTCTATAATTCCCTGTACAAAAAACAAAAAATTAATGCGCTGAGCCCAAGAGTATAGAAACTGTAGTAGATAAAATTTCGCATAATGCTCTTCCCTATATAAAGGGATGAACATGTTGAATGAAAACTTTTAAGTGATAAACTCGCAAGAAGTTTCTTCACTATAAACTACAGATATATAATGAATCTTTTCCTTAGCATGTCTATTTTCGTGAAATTATAGAAATTGGCAGTCTTAATGGTGCAGCAATAAAGCTAGGACTATCGCCAACTATGGTCGGAAGGCATCTAAAATTATTAGAAAGTAATTTAAAGACACAACTTTAAACCGTACGACTCGACGCATTCATCTTACCCCATCCGGCGTCGAGTATTATCATCACTGTAGAAAAATATTAGAATTGATCGATGAAGGCTAAGAGCGACTAAAAAACAACCACCCCCCCCTTCAAGGAAAATCACACTTTCATGCCCGGAAATTTTCGGCAATAAGAAAATATTGCCCTTTTATTTAAAATATATGGAGCGATTTCCCGAAAAACAGATTCATATATCGTTAACTGACCGACTAGTCGATATTATTCGTGAAGACGTATATATTACGATTAGAATTGGTGAACCACCGGATAGTTCAGAAATTATCGCCAGGCCTCTTGCTCGTTATGAGTTAGTCGCATGTGCTAGTCCTGCTTACCTTGAAAAATAGGGAACTCCGGAAGAACCTGAAGATTTTTTCAATCATCAATGCACTGCCCTTAATGAATCTGTTTTAGATCCATGGCAACCGCCAAGTTTTAAAAATAATATAAGAAATAGCCGACTGACTAGCGATTCCAGTGCAGTAATCAGGCAAAGTGCAATTTCAGGTATGGGAATTATTATTCAAGCAAAATTATCTGTAGAGGATGCTATTGATACTGGATTGCTCATCCCTATTTTGGGGCATTATCCCTTACCGGATAGAAAAAAGAGTGCACTTTATGCTCGTAAAAAACACACTCCTGTAAGACTGAAATTTTTACTGGATGCTTTACAAGAATCTTTCCCCCGTGAAAATTAAATATTTTGAGGATTATTAGTGGTAAAACTCTCTAGTTTATTTTAATTTATATATGCATACCCTTAATAAAACCTACTCCCTCTTGAGCATTAATCAATGTAGCAATAATCGCCACACCTATCACATCATCTACTTATCTTGACGAGTTTACTATACCACCCACTGAAGCCTCCCCCACTAAAAGCCCTGTTGTCCTTTTCCAGCTAGCTTATACTGTCTACTGAATACGTAATCATGAGGAAGCGATATGGAGACTGTTTCGGCCGGTTTTATCTTAACCCGCCATTGGCGCGATACCCCTCGGGGTGTTGAAGTCTCCTTTTGGCTAGCGACCGATCAAGGTCCTCGCTCTGTCTCGGTGCCTTTGCAGCGGGCGACCGCTTTTTTCCCAACCGAGTATCGTAATCAAGTAGAAGCCCTACTGGCTAACCAGCAAGGCATTACCCTACACGATTCAGCACTGAAAGATTTCTCTCACCGCCCACAAACGACGCTTTACCTAAATCAGCAACGCTCACTCAAAGCCATTACTCAGCAGTTCGCGCAGGCGGCTATCCCGCTTTATGAAGCGGATATTCGTCCTACGGACCGCTATATGATGGAGCGCTTTATCACCGCGCCCGTCTGGATAGGTCATAGTACCGCCGCTGAGCCGCCCCGGCTAAAACCTCATCCCGACTACCGACCAACCCTAAAATGGGTATCGCTGGATATCGAAACCAACGAGCACGGGGAGCTTTACTGTATTGGCTTAGAAGGTTGCGGACAGCGGCAAGTCTATATGCTCGGGCCACCTACCCCAAGCGAAGAACAACCGGACTTTACCCTAACCTATGTCTCCCACCCACGGGAGCTGATCCACGCTCTCAACGAGTGGATGGCCATGTACGATCCGGATGTACTGATCGGCTGGAATGTAATTCAATTCGATCTGCGCATCTTGCACCGTGAGGCTGAACGATTCGGTCTGCCTCTCAAGTTAGGCCGTGGCGGTGGCTTATTAGTTTGGCAAGAGCACGGCTTCAAACCTGGGGTATTCAGCGCACAAGCTGCCGGGCGTTGGATAATCGATGGCATCGAGGCGTTAAAATCAGCGTTCTGGGACTTTCCCTCTTTTAGCCTTGAAAATGTCTCCCAACACTTGTTGGGGGAAGGTAAAGATAGCGCGACACCACACGATAGAATGGCCGAGATCAATCAGCGCTTCCGCCAAGATAAAGTGGCGCTTGCCCGCTATAACTTGAAAGATTGTGAATTGGTGACGCGTATTTTTCAAAAAACCGAACTGATGGCCTTTTTATTGGAACGCGCCAGCACCAACGGCCTGCCTGCCGATCGCCACGGCGGCTCGATCGCCGCGTTCACCCATCTCTACTTGCCCCGCATGCACCGCTTAGGATTTGTAGCCCCTAATCTCGGTGATATTGCACCGCAACAGAGCCCGGGGGGATTTGTGATGGACTCACAGCCCGGTCTTTACCGTTCAGTGATTGTGCTGGATTATAAAAGTCTGTATCCCTCGATCATCCGAACTTTTCTGATCGACCCAGTAGGCTTAATCGTTGGCTTGGCCGATCCTGGTCCTTCCGTGCCAGGCTACCTCTCGGCACAGTTTTCACGGACAGTGCATTGTTTACCGGCGATTGTCGAACAGATCTGGCAGGGGCGTGAAAAGGCAAAGCGCGAGAAAAATGCCCCGCTATCCCAAGCATTGAAGATTATTATGAATGCTTTTTACGGAGTACTCGGTACGCCCTCTTGCCGTTTTTTCGATCCGCGCCTCGCCTCGTCAATTACCCTGCGCGGACATGACATCATGCAACAGACTCGACAACTGATCGAACAACAAGGCTACACCGTTATTTACGGGGATACCGACTCCACCTTTATCTCACTGGGTGAGCACTGCGATCCGCAGCAAGCTGACGCGATTGGTCAGCGGCTCGTCACCCTGATCAACCAATGGTGGCAACAGACCTTGCAGCAGCAACTCGGGATAGAGAGTGCCTTAGAGATCGAGTATGAGCGCCATTTTAGTCGTTTTTTAATGCCCACTATCCGCGGTGCCGAGCAAGGCAGTAAGAAACGCTATGCAGGCTTAGTGGCCGATCACGGCGAGGAACGTTTAGTTTTTAAAGGGTTAGAGACAGTTCGTACCGATTGGACACCGCTTGCTCAACAGTTCCAACAGACACTGTATGGCCTTATTTTTCGCGATCAACCATGGCAAGAGTACGTGCAACACACCGTGCAACAACTTTTAGCGGGTAAGTTAGACGATCAGCTGGTCTATAAAAAACGCTTACGTCGTCCACTGGCCGACTACGAAAAGAATATCCCTCCTCATGTACGTGCAGCCCGTCTTGCTGAACAGGCCGCCCTAGCACAAGGACAAAAATCGAGCTTCCGACGCGGTAGCGCAATTCGTTATGTCATCACGCTCGCTGGCCCAGAGCCGCTCACGGCAATGACCGCACCTCTCGACTATACTCATTACTTAACTAAGCAATTACAGCCGGTCGCTGAAGGTATTCTCGGATTTGTCGGCGGCAATTTTGAAAATGTCATGACTGGGCAACTTGGACTATTTTGATAGGTGACGAATCCTCCGCCTTCCAGTACCATAGCGCCCTTCAAAATAACCAGGCCTTCTTCCACCACCAGGGTGGTAAACCGTGTTTGGCCCGTTATCCGTGAATGAATACATCCCTATAATTAAGAGAATCGAGCAAAATTTATGCCTTTTACACTTGGTCAGCGCTGGATTAGTGATACAGAAAGTGAACTTGGACTGGGAACCGTCGTGGCAATCGATGCGCGCATGGTGACCTTACTTTTCCCAGCCACCGGCGAAAACCGACTTTATGCCCGCAATGATTCTCCCATCACACGCGTTATGTTTAACCCGGGCGATACCATCACCAGCCACGAGGGTTGGCAATTGGTGGTTGACCAGGTACGCGATGAAAACGGCCTAATGGCCTATATTGGCACGCGCAGCGACACGCAGGAAACCGACGTGGTGTTACGCGAAGTCATGTTAGACAGTAAACTGATCTTTAGTAAGCCACAGGACCGTCTGTTTGCTGGCCAATTGGACCGGATGGATCGCTTCGCGCTACGTTACCGCGCAAGAAAATATCAAAGCGAACAATACCGTTTACCGACCAGTGGCATGCGCGGGATGCGCACTAACTTAATTCCTCATCAGCTACATATCGCGCAAGATGTCGGACGCCGTCACGCGCCACGCGTACTGCTTGCTGATGAAGTCGGACTAGGCAAAACCATTGAAGCCGGTATGATCATCCAACGACAATTGCTGGCTGGTCGTGCTGAGCGCGTGTTGATCATCGTTCCCGAAACACTGCAACATCAGTGGCTGGTCGAGATGCTGCGCCGCTTTACCCTACATTTCTCGCTGTTTGACGATGAGCGGTATAACGAAGCACGCTTCGATAGCGCTAACCCTTTCTTCACCGAACAATTGGTGATCTGCTCACTGGATTTTGTGTGCAAAAATAAACAGCGTCTAGAAGATATGCTAGAAGCCGACTGGGACTTAATGGTGGTCGACGAGGCACATCACCTCGCTTGGAGCGAAGGTAAGCCCGGTCGTGAATATCAAGTCATTGAAAAACTAGCCGACGTCGTGCCGGGTGTCCTGCTGTTGACCGCTACGCCAGAACAGTTAGGCATGCAAAGTCACTTTGCTCGCCTACGTCTACTCGATGCGGATCGCTTCCACGATTTCGATGCCTTCGTCGAAGAGCAGCGTCACTTCCAACCCGTTGCCGAAGCCGTCGCCAGCTTATTGGCCGAAGAGTCATTAACCGAGTCACAAATCGCCCTGATCAATGGGCTAATCAAAGAGCAAGATATTCGCCCGCTGATCCTACAAGCGAACAGTGACAGCGACGAACGCTTGGTGGCCCGCCAGCAGCTGGTTAAGATGTTAACCGACCGTCACGGCACGAGCCGCGTTCTTTTCCGTAATACCCGCCAAGGGGTACAAGGATTCCCTAAACGTGCGTTGCATGCCGTGCGTTTACCGCTGCCAAGCCAATACCAAACCGCCATAAAAGTGTCTGGCATTATGTCGGTACGGAAGAGTAAAGATGAGCGGGCGCGTGACTTACTTTACCCCGAGCAGATCTACCAAGAATTCGAAGGGGATAACGGCACCTGGTGGGCGTTTGATCCCCGAGTAGAGTGGTTAATTAACTATCTACTGGAACACCGTAAAGAAAAAGTCCTCGTTATCTGTGCAAAAGCAGCAACTGCGCTTCAGCTAGAGCAAGTACTGCGCGAACGTGAAGGGATCCGTGCGGCCGTCTTCCACGAAGGATTGTCGATTATCGAACGAGATAAAGCCGCAGCGTTCTTTGCTTCGCAAGAAGAAGGTGCACAGGTACTGCTCTGTTCAGAGATTGGCTCCGAAGGGCGTAACTTCCAATTTGCTAGCCGAATGGTAATGTTTGATCTGCCGTTCAACCCTGATCTTTTAGAGCAACGTATTGGTCGTCTGGACCGTATTGGACAACTCCATGATATTGAGATTATGGTGCCATGGCTGGAAAATACCGCACAAGCCGTGTTATTACGCTGGTTCCATGAAGGGTTAGACGCCTTTGAAAGTACTTGCCCGACCGGCCGAACCATTTACGATAGCGTGCATGACCAGCTATTAGAGTTCTTAGTTGCGCCGGAAAAAGAGGAAGGCTTAGAGACCTTTATCGAGCAATGCCGTGCACAACATGACGACCTGAAATCACAGCTGGAATCGGGGCGAGACCGTTTATTAGAGCTGCATTCCCATGGTGGTGAGAAAGCGGAACGCCTTGCTGATGAGATTGCCGCACAAGATAACGATACCGCGTTGGTTAACTTTGCCTTGAATCTATTCGATATTGTCGGCATTAACCAAGAAGACCGAAGCGATAACTTAATTGTGCTCACGCCTTCCGATCATATGCTAGTCCCTGATTTCCCTGGGTTACCGGAAGACGGCTGTACGATTACCTTCAACCGTAACCAAGCGTTATCGCGTGAAGACACTCAGTTCATCACTTGGGAACATCCGCTTATTCGTAATGGTCTGGATCTCATCCTATCGGGTGATACCGGAAGCTGTGCGCTCTCGTTATTGAAAAATAAAGCGTTACCGGTGGGAACCCTACTGCTGGAATTGATCTACGTGGTGGAAGCACAAGCGCCGAAACAACTCCAACTGACTCGCTTCCTGCCGCCTACGCCACTACGCCTTTTGGTCGATACCAAAGGCAACAACCTGGCGGATAAGGTCGAGTTCGAAAGCTTTAACCGCCAATTGAATGCGGTCAATCGTCACACCGGCAGCAAACTGGTGAATGCCGTGCAACAAGAGGTGCACCAAATCCTGACGACCGGCGAGCAATGGGTCAGCGCGAGTGCGCAAGCCGTTATTGCTGAGGCTCAGCAGTCGGCGGAGAAACAGTTAACAGCAGAACTGGAACGTTTGGAAGCGCTGAAAAGCGTTAACCCTAACATTCGTGAAGATGAAATAGATGCACTGCGCGATAATCGTCAAGAAGTCCTCGACAGCTTATCGCAAGCGAACTGGCGTTTAGATGCTTTACGCTTGATCGTCGTGACCCATCAGTAATAATCGTGAGGGGGGCAACCCCCTCTAGGATAGAAAATGGAAGCTTACCATCCCCCCCTAGAACCTTGGCTGCATATCCTTTATCAGGATGAGCACATTATCGTGGTCAATAAACCGAGTGGTTTACTGTCCGTCCCGGGGCGTCTACCGGAACATAACGACAGTATTATGACGCGTATCCAGCGTGACTTTCCCAGCGCTGAGTCCGTCCATCGCCTCGATATGTCCACGAGCGGCGTGATGGTGGTTGCCTTGACTAAAGCTGCTGAGCGCGAGTTAAAACGCCAATTTCGTGAGCGAGAGCCGTCTAAAACCTATATCGCTCAGGTATGGGGGCAACTGGTCCCAGATGAAGGGTTAGTCGATTTACCCTTAATTTGCGATTGGCCGAATCGTCCTAAACAGAAGGTCTGTTTCGAGACCGGCAAAGCGGCACAAACAGAGTGGGAAGTTCTCGCGCGTGATGACGTAAGCTGTCGTGTCCAGCTCAAGCCAATCACTGGCCGTTCTCACCAGCTGCGCGTACATATGCTTGCGATGGGACATCCTATCTTGGGAGATTACTTTTATGCTTCGCCGGAAGCAAAAGCATTAGCTTCGCGGTTGCTGCTTCACGCAGAGCGTCTCACCATTACGCACCCTGTATTTGGAAACAGTATGACCTTTAAACAACCTGCAGAGTTTTAGGCTCTGCAGGGTGTTCTGCACGTCGGAAACTAGAAGCCTTTCTGGCTGCGGATGAGCTCATACGCCGATTGAATTTTTTGCGCTTTCTCTTTGGCTAGCGTCATCATCTCTGGGGGTAACCCTTTAGCCACTAACTTATCCGGATGATGTTCGCTCATTAATTTGCGATAGGCGCGTTTGATGGTTAAGGCATCATCCTCTGGAGAGACACCTAATACCGAGCAAGCATCCTGCAGGGTCGGCCCTTGAGGCGCTTGGCGAAAGCCTCCCTGCTGTTGCGAGTAGCCTTGCTGGCCAAAATGGCTTCCACCGGCCATCATGCGGATAAACAGCTCAAACTGCTGACGAGAAATGCCCAGCTCTTCCGCGATAATATATAAGACTTGCTGCTCATTCGGATGGAGCTCACCATCTGCCAAAGCTGCCTGAATCTGGATTTCCAGAAAAATCTTAATTAAATCAACCCGTCCCACGCACGCTTGTCTAAATTCGCGTAATTTTTGGCGTAACGGAAAGTCGGTTTCTTTGCCCTCACGAAAGGCTTGCTGCGCCAGTTGGCGTGAAGCACCTTGCAGCTGCATACGGTCCATAATGGTTGAAGCCAGCTGGATATCCGCCTCCGTGACGCGGCCTTTAGATTTGGTTAAGTGTCCCATCACTTGGAAAGTCGTGATGAAAAAGAGATTCTGTCTTGAGTGTGCGGTACCCTTAAAATTTCCAGCAAAATTGGACATTACCGTATCGACAAGATGCCCGAGGAGTACGCCGCCGACGATGCCCCAAAAACCTACCCCTGAAAAGAGCCCCAATAAAAAACCAATAACTTTGCCTCGGTAGCGCATAAACTCCTCAATTCGTCATGCTAATGTTTTCATTTTCGATTATCATACCCGTCATTTACTAAACCGCCTATCGCTAAACCAGCTTAATCACGATTATCGCTGGCGCTGATACTTTCGGTAAGTTACTCTTTATCGGACTGCTGGCCCCTTGCCAGAACTAACGGAATCTTAGATACCGCGTATGAATAAAAGACTACCTACATTGCTGGCCACTATGATTGGATCAGCCCTATACAGCCAGTATTCGCTTGCTGACGATCTGATGTCGCAATGTATGCTGGGCGTGCCTTCTTATAATCGTCCGCTGGTCAAAAGTGACCCAAATACGCAACCCGTGACTATTCATTCGGATAGTGTCAAAGGTAACTACCCTGACGATGCGGTATTTGACGGTAAAGTAGATGTTAATCAAGGGAATAGCCGACTTCGTGCTGACCAAGTGCAACTCCATCAACGTCAGCAGGCGGGGCAAAATACCCCAACGCGCACGGTGGACGCACTGGGTAATGTTCACTACGACGATAATCAAGTTATCCTAAAGGGTCCTAAAGCTTGGTCCAATCTGAATACCAAAGATACTAATGTTTGGGACGGTAACTACCAGATGGTTGACCGTCAGGGACGGGGGACTGGTGCACAGATGAAGCAACGCGGTAATAATCGCTATACTATTTTAGAGAATGGTAGCTTCACCACCTGTTTACCAAACGCCAACAGCTGGAGTGTCGTTGGCTCTGAAATTATCGAAGACCGCCAAGAAGAAGTGGCAGAAATTTGGAATGCGCGATTTAAAATCGGCTCAGTGCCGGTTTTTTATAGCCCCTACCTGCAAATGCCTCTCGGCGATCGCCGTCGTTCCGGTTTTCTAATCCCTAATGCGAAATATGGCAGTAAGAATGGCTTCGAATTTATGTTGCCTTATTACTGGAACATTGCGCCACAGATGGATGCTACCATTACGCCGCATTATATGAGCAAACGCGGTGTACAATTACAGAACGAATTCCGTTACCTCTCCGTGTTAGGCGCGGGGCTTATGGAGTTTGACTATCTGGGTTCTGATAACCAGTACGATAAACAAAAAAGCGCTCGGGGTATTGCCGACGGTGATAGCTCCAAACGTTGGTTATTCTATTGGCAACACAGTGGGGTCTATGATCAGCACTGGCGTTTTAATGCTAACTACACCAAAGTCAGTGACCGTTATTATTTCAACGACCTCGACTCAAAATATTATAGCTCGACTGATGGGTACGCAGACCAAAAATTCAGCTTTGGTTATGCGGATAAAAATTGGGATGCGACCCTGTCGACCCGTGATTTCCAGACTTTTAATAAACTCGATACCAACATCTACCGTACCTTACCGCAGTTAGATGTTAACCTTTACCAAAACGATGTCGGCCCGTTCGATACCCACGTTTATGGCCAGTTCGCACGCTTTACCAATACGAACTCACGCCTACCGCGTGCAACACGACTGCATATCGAACCTACCATTGATTTACCCCTTTCGAATGGTTGGGCAAGCTTAAACACCGAAGCGAAATTACTGGCGACCCACTACCAGCAAGAGCACTTGCAAAATGCGAGTGAGCTTCCTAACGGTGGCGATTACAACCTGAAAAGTTCGGTAAACCGGACACTGCCACAGTTTAAAGTGGACGGTAAGTTAGTCTTTGACCGTGATATGGATTGGGCGCAAGGCTACACCCAGACATTAGAACCGCGTGTTCAATATCTCTACACACCTTATCGTAACCAAAATAATATCTACCCTTACGATTCAACGTTATTACAAACCGATTACACCGGTCTGTTCCGTGATCGCACTTATAGCGGGTTAGATCGTATTGCCTCGACTAACCAACTGGCAACCGGAGTCACGACACGTATCTATGATGAAAATTTAGTTGAACGTTTCAATGCCTCCGTAGGTCAAATCTACGCGTTCACTCGCTCACGTACGGGTGACCCGTCGGATGATAATGATACGGGAAGTATTATTTGGGCTGGTGACACTTACTGGCGCATGACTGACCAATGGGGTTTACGCGGGGGTCTACAGTATGACACCCACTTAAATAACGTGGCGCAAGGTAATGCCGGTATTGAATACCGCCAAGATAGTGACCGTGTGATACAACTGAACTATCGCTATAGTAGCCCTGAATACATTGCTCGCGCGATGAATAACTCAATCTATACCACGAGCCCAATCTATAAGAACGGGATATCGCAAGTGGGAGCCACCGCTAGCTGGCCAATTGCTGATGCATGGTCTGTTGTTGGGGCCTACTATTATGATACACGTAATAGTAAACCGGCTGAGCAGCTGCTTGGCGTGCAATATAGCTCATGTTGCTATGCGGTGCGCTTGGGTTATGAACGTAAGATCAATGGCTGGCAAAACAATACCAGCGAGTACGACAATCAGATCTCATTTAATATAGAGTTCAGAGGGTTAGGGGCTAACTACGGTCTAGGTGCCGCAGAAATGCGGACTCAGGGAATTATCCCTTATCAGCCAACGTTTTAATCATTAGTCGATAACCGGTAATTTCCGCATTGCGGTCTTAACGATGGAAAATGTATGAAGAATTGGAAACTCCTGATGCTGGGCGCTTTAATGGCGAATGCAAGTCATGCTTTCGCAGCGCCTCAGGTCATTGATAAAGTTGCAGCCGTTGTCAACAATGGTGTAGTGCTTGAAAGTGATGTCGATAACATGATGTCTTCCGTGAAGAGCCAGGCTCGCCAAGCGGGTCAGCAGTTGCCGGACGATGCCACGCTGCGCCATCAGATTCTCGAGCGTCAGATTATGGATAGTATCATCATGCAACAAGGCCAGCGCGCGGGTGTCAACATTAGCGATCAAGAGGTCGATGAGGCCATTAAAAATATCGCCGCCCAGAACCATATGACGCTGGATCAGTTACGGAGTCGTTTAGCCTATGATGGGATGAACTATGCGACTTATCGCACGCAAATCCGTCATGAAATGACGATTGCTGCGGTAAGAAACAACGAAGTACGTAGCCGCATCACCATTCTACCGCAAGAAGTCGATACTTTGGCGAAGCAAGTTGCCGCGCAGAATGTACCAGGTACCGAGATGAACCTGAGCATGATCCTGCTGCCTCTTCCTGAGAATCCAACGCAACAGCAAGTTGATGACGAAGAAGACCTCGCGAAAAAGTTAGTCGGTGAATTACGAGGTGGAGCAAACTTCGGTAAGATGGCCGTGACCTACTCTGCATCACCTGAAGCGCTAAAAGGCGGGAATATGGGCTGGGGCAAAATCGAAGAGCTCCCTTCCCTCTTCAGCCAAGCGTTAAGCACTGCGCAAAAAGGCGATATTGTTGGTCCAATCCGCTCAGGCGTTGGCTTCCATATCATCAGAGTGAACGATATGCGTGGCGAGAGTAAAAACGTCTCAGTCACCGAGGTTCACGCTCGTCATATCTTAGTCAAAACCTCACCGATCATGAACGACGATCAAGCGCGTGCTAAGATTGAACAGATTGCTGCCGATATCCGCAGTGGTAAAACCACCTTTGCGAATGCTGCGCGCCAAAACTCTGATGACCCAGGCTCGGCAAACCAAGGGGGTGATTTAGGCTGGGCATCGCCAACCATTTATGATCCTGCTTTCCGTGACGCACTGATGCACTTATCGCCGAATAAGCTTAGCCAGCCAGTACGCTCTTCTTTCGGCTGGCACCTGATTGAACTGTTAGGAACTCGCCAAGTTGATAAGACTGATGAAGCCGAAAAAGATAGGGCTTACCGTATTCTCTTCAATCGTAAGTTTGCCGAAGAAGCGCAAACTTGGATGCAAGAAGAACGCGCCTCTGCTTACGTTAAAATCTTAGACTCAAATGGCTAATACTCCGCGTATTGCTATCACTCCCGGCGAACCCGCCGGGATTGGCCCAGACCTGATTGTGCAATTAGCACAACAGGCCTGGCCCGTCGAGTTGGTTGTCTGTGCCGACCGTGCGTTGCTGTTACAACGTGCTGAAATGCTTGGCCTCCCATTGACCTTACACCCTTATCAGCCGCAAGAGCCTGCGCAGCCCCAAGCTGCTGGAACCTTAACGCTCTGCTCTATTCCCTTACCCGCCGCGCCACAACCGGGCGAACTCAATCCTGCGAATAGCCAATATGTGCTGGACTCGCTCGCGCGTGCATGCGATGGCAATTTACGCGGTGAATTCGAGGCTTTGGTCACGGGTCCTGTGCATAAAGGCGTTATCAATGATGCAGGTATCCCTTTTACTGGCCATACTGAATTTTTCGCTGAACGATCATTAACCCCACGGGTGGTGATGATGCTGGCGACAGAGGAGCTGCGTGTGGCCCTTGCTACGACGCATCTGCCGTTAAAAGATGTCGCCGCGGCGATCACGCAACAGAGCTTACGCGAGGTAATTACTATCTTGCATGCCGACTTGCATCGTAAATTCGGTCTTTCAGACCCCCATATTCTCGTCAGTGGCCTCAATCCCCATGCGGGCGAAAATGGTCATATGGGGCGGGAAGAGATTGAGGTGATTGAGCCGGTATTGGCTGAATTACGGCAGCAAGGCCTGCGGCTGAGTGGTCCCCTTCCTGCTGATACATTATTTCAACCAAAATACTTACAACAGGCGGATGCGGTACTCGCCATGTATCACGACCAAGGCCTTCCAGTCCTTAAATATCAAGGGTTTGGTCGAGCCGTGAATATCACTCTCGGCTTACCTTTTATCCGGACTTCAGTCGACCATGGCACAGCCCTCGACTTAGCCGGTACACACCAGGCGGATACCGGCAGCTTTATCACTGCACTTCGCCTTGCTATCACTATGATTAAGAGTAGTAATGAATAATCGCGTACATCAGGGGCACTTTGCCCGCAAACGTTTTGGACAAAACTTCCTAAATGACAGCTATGTCATTGAGAGCATTGTTGCCGCCATTCATCCGACTAAACAGGATGCTATGGTCGAGATTGGGCCAGGTCTAGGCGCCCTGACCGAACCCGTTGGCGAGCGCCTTGATGCGCTAACCGTTGTCGAGCTGGACCGTGACCTCGCCGCCCGCTTACAAACACATCCCTTTCTAGGTCCTAAACTGACTATCTTCCAACAAGATGCAATGACCTTTAACTTTGGTGAACTGGCGGAGCAAAAAGGTCAATCTTTACGGGTGTTCGGTAACTTACCCTATAACATCTCGACGCCTCTGATGTTCCATCTTTTTAGCTTCACTAAAGCCATCAAAGATATGCATTTTATGCTGCAAAAAGAGGTGGTGAACCGTTTAGTCGCTGGGCCAGACAGTAAAGCCTACGGCCGCTTAACGGTCATGGCACAATACTATTGCCAAGTGATCCCGGTACTTGAAGTACCTCCTCATGCCTTTACGCCGCCGCCAAAAGTGGATTCAGCAGTCGTACGCTTAGTCCCTCATCAACAGTCACCGTATCCTGAGGTCGATGTGCGCGTACTGGGCCGTATTACCTTAGAGGCATTCGGAAAACGTCGTAAAACACTGCGTAATAGCCTAGGCCACCTTTTCAGTGCGGAAGTGCTCGATAAGCTCGGAATTAGCGGCACTCTTCGCGCAGAAAATGTGACTGTTGCTCAATATTGTCAGCTGGCTCAATGGTTAACAGCACACCCTCCCCAGCAAGCTCGTGAGGAATAATGTCGGACACTACCGCCTTAACGATTAGCGTAACCACTCATTATCTTCCGGCGCACTCGGCGCCGGATGCCAACCAGTACCAATTCGCCTACACTATTACTTTAGAGAACCACAGTGACCAACCGATGCAGCTGCTTGAACGCTATTGGCTCATCACGGACGGTAACGAAAAAATTACTGAGGTGGCAGGTGAAGGTGTCATTGGTAAACAGCCGACTTTACAGGTTGGCGAGCGTTTTAACTATACCAGCGGCGCAATGCTTGAGACCCCAGTCGGTACGATGCAAGGCCACTACCTGATGCGTAATGAGGATGGCAGCGAATTTAAAGCCTCAATCCCACCATTCCTATTAGCCGTAGAAGGTGCTCTACACTAAGCTATTTTTCTAAAGGGTGATGATGAGTACCTATTTAATCGGCGACATACATGGCTGCTACCAAGAGTTCTGCCAATTATTGGATCAGGTCGCTTTCGACCCGACCCAAGACGAATTATGGCTGACCGGTGACTTGGTCGCGCGTGGCCCGGATTCATTGCAGGTATTACGGAAAGTGAAATCACTCGGCGATGCAGTGCGACTCGTGCTGGGAAATCACGATCTTCACTTACTGGCTGTTTACGCTGGGGTCAGTAAAAATAAATCTAAGGATCGATTACAGCCGCTGCTTGAGGCCGAAGATTGCGACGAATTAATTAATTGGTTACGCCGCCAGCCGCTACTGCAAATCGATCATGAAAAACAGCTGATCATGGCGCATGCGGGGATTACCCCGCAATGGAATTTAGAGACCGCACAGCGCTGTGCGGGGGATATCGAAGCCGTGCTAGCGAGCGATAGCTACCCGCTGTTACTGGATGCCATGTATGGCGATATGCCCAATAATTGGTCGGAAAACCTCAGCGGATTAGCACGTTTACGCTTTAGCACAAACGCCTTAACCCGAATGCGTTACTGTTTTCCAGGCGGTCAGTTGGATATGATCTGTAAAGAAAAACCTGACGACGCGACACCGCCGTTAAAACCTTGGTTCGATATACCTCGGCAGTTATCCGAAGAGTTTACCATTGTATTTGGTCACTGGGCCTCATTGGAGGGCAAAGGTACGCCAAGTAATGTTATTGGACTTGATACCGGATGCTGCTGGGGCGGCGAATTAACGCTTCTGCGTTGGGAAGATGGCCGCTATTTTCATCAGCCCTCTGCACAGCAGAAAGCCGATGAATAGACCGGCGAGCGATTAAGCGCGGCGTTCTAAGATCTCAAAACAGAGGCCATAGTGGTTGGCCTCGTCTGCATCACGAAATTCGCTGAAGACCGATTCCCACTGGTCAGGATCGTATTCCGGAAATTGGGTATCCCCCTCAATCTCAGCATCGACATGGGTTAAATACAGCTTTTGTGCCTGAGGCAAAAGTTGCTGATAGAGATTCCCACCACCAATAACCATAATTTCTTCTGCCTCCGCGGCACAGGCAATTGCCGCGTCGATAGAGGTTACCCAAAAAACGTTGTCTTGCGCAGGTTGTACCTGACGACTAATGACGATATTTTTCCGGCCTGGTAGCGGACGACCAATCGACTCGAACGTCTTACGACCCATGATGATAGGTTTACCCAGAGTTTGCTGCTTAAACCACGCGAAATCGGCGGGAAGATGCCAGGGCATTTGATTTTCATTACCGATAATACGGTCGGTTGCCATCGCGGCGATTAGGCTTAACATAGTTGCACTCTCTGCATAAAAGACGCGCAATCATACGAGAAGGCGTGGAGATAGTCGAGAGGGATGAAGAGGAAAAAATGGATTTAAAAAATAAACGGCCTCATTGTGAGGCCGTGATTTTAAGGCTTAAGCTTTCAGCTCAGCATGCATTTCTTGTACAGAGATAACACGCTCTGTTGGATCCGCATCCAGCGCCATCGCCGTGGCGAATCCACCATTCATCGTGGTGTCGTAGTGAACTTTATACTGCAATGCGCTGCGGCGAATTAAGCGTGAATCCTCGATAGCCTGACGTCCGGCGGTAGTGTTAACGATATAAGCGTACTCACCATTTTTCAGACGGTCTTGGATATGTGGACGACCTTCATGTACCTTGTTAACAAGGCGAGGGTTAATACCCGCTTCACCTAGTACGACTGCGGTACCGTGAGTCGCATCCAACTCAAAGCCGAATTTCACTAATTTTGCCGCTAAATCGACAACGCGTTTTTTATCGCCCTCGCGTACCGAAAGTAACGCACGACCTTGTTTCTTCATCGTCGCTTGCGCACCCAGCATCGCTTTAGAGAAGGCTTCAGCAAAGGTGCGTCCAACGCCCATCACTTCCCCGGTCGAACGCATCTCTGGCCCCAGAATTGGGTCAACGCCTTGGAATTTATTGAAGGGAAGCACCACCTCTTTTACCGAGTAGTAAGGCGGGATGACTTCTTCAGTAACGCCTTGCTCTGCCAAAGTTTTTCCTGCCATCACACGCGCCGCCACTTTCGCTAACGGTACACCTGTCGCTTTCGAGACAAAAGGAACAGTACGTGCTGCACGCGGGTTAACTTCAATCAGATATACCTCATTATTCTTAACCGCGAATTGAACGTTCATCAGTCCCCGAACATTAAGTTCAAAGGCCAATTGTTCAACTTGCTTACGCATGACATCTTGGATCGCTTTGCTGAGTGTATAAGCTGGCAGGGAACAGGCTGAGTCACCGGAGTGAACCCCTGCTTGCTCAATATGTTCCATGATGCCGCCAATTAAGACTCGCTCACCATCGCAAATCGCATCCACATCGACTTCGACAGCATCATCTAAGAAGCGGTCAAGGAGGACAGGGGCATCGTTCGATACAGACACTGCTGTTTGGAAGTAACGTTTCAGATCCTGCTCGTCGTAAACGATTTCCATCGCACGGCCACCGAGGACATAAGAAGGACGCACCACCAATGGATAACCCAGGCTCGCAGCGCGCTCAACGGCTTGCTCAAGTGCAGTGACGGTAGCATTCGCAGGTTGCTTTAACGCTAAACGGTCAACCGCTTGTTGGAAACGCTCACGGTCTTCCGCTCGGTCAATGGCATCAGGGCTGGTACCAATCACTGGTACACCTGCCGCTTCTAGGGCACGAGCCAGCTTCAGTGGCGTCTGTCCACCGTACTGTACGATAACCCCTTTCGGTTTTTCGATGCGGACGATTTCCAATACATCTTCGAAAGTCACCGGTTCGAAGTAGAGACGATCGGACGTATCGTAATCTGTAGAGACCGTTTCAGGGTTACAGTTAACCATAATGGTTTGATAGCCGTCTTCACGTAGCGCTAAAGCCGCATGCACGCAGCAGTAGTCAAACTCGATCCCTTGACCGATACGGTTCGGGCCACCGCCCAAAATCATAATTTTTTCACGGTCACTGTCTGGCTGCGCTTCACACTCTTCTTCATAAGTGGAGTACATGTACGCCGTATCTGTCGCAAATTCAGCCGCACAGGTATCGACACGCTTGTAGACAGGGTAGAGGTTATACTGTTGACGTAATTTACGAATTTCTGCTTCGGCCACGCCGGTTAAGGTCGCTAACCGCGCATCAGCAAACCCTTTACGCTTAAGTTGACGTAGGAAGTCAGCGGTAAGAATTTGAACGCCGCCGCGGGTAACCTGTGCTTCAAGGCGTACCAGCTCTTCAATTTGCACCAAGAACCAACGGTCGATATTGGTTAGGTTAAACACGCCTTCAACCGACATACCGTGACGGAACGCATCGGCAACGTACCAGATACGGTCTGCACCGGCATCTTTCAGTTCGCGGCGGATTTTGGTTAAGGCTTCAACATCGTCAGCATCGACTTTCGGGTCAAAGCCGGTCGCTCCAACTTCAAGTCCACGTAATGCCTTTTGCATGGATTCTTGTAGGGTACGGCCTATCGCCATCACTTCGCCAACAGATTTCATTTGCGTTGTCAGACGGTCATTTGTCCCTGCAAATTTTTCGAAGTTGAAGCGAGGAATTTTGGTAACAACGTAGTCGATAGATGGTTCGAATGATGCCGGGGTTTGTCCGCCAGTAATATCATTCATTAATTCGTCTAAGGTGTAGCCGACCGCCAGTTTGGCCGCAATTTTCGCAATCGGGAAGCCGGTTGCTTTAGAGGCTAATGCAGAGGAACGCGATACACGTGGGTTCATCTCAATGATAATCAAGCGACCATTTTCTGGGTTAACCGAGAATTGGACGTTTGAGCCACCCGTTTCGACACCAATCTCACGTAAAACCGCCATCGAGGCGTTACGCATGATTTGATATTCTTTATCCGTTAGCGTCTGAGCAGGCGCAACAGTGATGGAGTCACCGGTATGGATCCCCATAGCGTCGAAGTTTTCAATCGAACAGACAATGATGCAGTTATCATTTTTGTCACGCACCACTTCCATTTCATACTCTTTCCAACCAATCAGTGATTCATCAATCAATAATTCATTGGTCGGTGAGAGGTCGAGGCCACGCTCACAAATCTCTTCAAACTCTTCACGGTTATAGGCAATCCCGCCTCCCGTACCGCCCATAGTAAACGAAGGACGGATGATACAAGGAAAGCCCACCTCTTCAGCGACCGCTAAGGCCTCTTCCATAGTGTGTGCTATACCGGAACGTGCGGTGTCTAAGCCGATTTTTTTCATCGCCTTATCAAAACGCTGACGGTCCTCGGCTTTATCGATCGCGTCTGCCGTCGCCCCAATCATGGTGACGCCGAACTCTTCAAGGACACCTTGACGTTCAAGCTCCAACGCACAGTTCAGTGCCGTCTGACCGCCCATGGTTGGTAATACGGCATCCGGACGCTCTTTTTCAATAATTTTTCTCACGACTTGCCAGTTGATCGGCTCAATGTAGGTCGCATCGGCCATCTCTGGGTCAGTCATAATGGTCGCCGGGTTGGAGTTAACCAAAATAACCCGATAACCTTCTTCACGTAACGCTTTACAGGCTTGTGCGCCCGAATAGTCGAATTCACAGGCTTGACCGATAACAATCGGGCCAGCACCTAGGATCAGGATAGATTTGAGGTCAGTACGTTTTGGCATTGCTTCTCTCCTGATTACGCTTTAGCGCCGCGGTAAGCATTGATAAGTTCAATAAAGTGGTCGAATAACGGTGCTGCATCATGCGGGCCAGGGCTCGCTTCTGGGTGACCTTGGAAGCTGAAAGCCGGCTTATCGGTACGGTGAATCCCTTGCACAGTATGGTCGAACAGTGAGCGGTGAGTCACACGCAAGCACTCTGGCAGTTGCTGATCGTCTACCGCAAATCCGTGGTTTTGCGCAGTGATCATGACAACGTTATGATCGAAGTCTTTAACTGGGTGGTTACCACCGTGATGGCCCACCTTCATTTTTACCGTTTTCGCACCGCTCGCTAATGCAAGCAGTTGATGTCCTAGGCAAATACCGAAGACTGGGATGTCTGTGTTAAGAAACGCTTGAATTGCGCTAATCGCATAGTCACAAGGCTCTGGATCCCCTGGGCCGTTAGACAGGAAAATCCCATCGGGATTAAGGGCTAGGACGTCCTCTGCAGAGGTCTGTGCCGGTACAACGGTCAGCTTACAGCCACGGTCAACCAGCATACGTAAGATATTATGTTTCGCGCCGAAATCGTAAGCGACCACATGCCAAGGCAGCTCGGACTCATCACGCGCATCCGGCAGCTCATTTTCCAGTGTCCAACTTCCTTGCTTCCACGTGTAGCGTTCAGAAGTGGTGACTTCTTTCGCTAAATCCATTCCTTTCAGGCCTGGAAACGCTTTCGCTTTTTCTAGCGCTAAGGCAACATCTGGGTTATCCCCCGCAACGATACAGCCATTTTGCGCACCTTTTTCGCGAAGCAGACGCGTCAGCTTACGGGTATCAATATCCGCAATCGCCACAATATTGTGTTGGATTAAGTAGGACGATAAATCGCTGGTACTGCGATAGTTACTGGCAATCAGAGGTAGGTCACGAATAACCAGGCCTTGCGCATGAACGGAAGAAGCTTCTGCATCGGCTGGGTTGGTACCGACATTACCAATATGAGGATAAGTGAGAGTGACGATTTGGCGGGAGTAGGAAGGATCAGTAAGGATTTCTTGATAACCGGTCATTGATGTATTGAAAACGACCTCTCCAACTGCCGATCCCAATGCGCCGATCGCCCGGCCGTGAAACTCGGTTCCGTCTTCTAGAACCAAAATTGCTGACTTAGTCAAAACTTCCTCCAGGGAATAAATAGTCACTGTTCATGCATATTAATTCAATCAGTGAGATTAAATCAACGCAAAAATGCCTGCCTATCTGGATTTTGGCAAATTGGCGGCATTCTAATGATCCCTAGGACTTATGTCTATACTGAAGAGTAATTAATTTATTTTTTTTACGCCTTTCATCTCAATTTCTTCATTTTCACGATGAAAAAGGATCTTATCTGGTCGAAAAAAACGTTTGCTCTGAAAGAATTAGCGAAAATACGTCGATAACGCAGTGAGTAGGCGATAAATTAAACAATATAGCAGTAAAAATAGACCATTTGGTAAAATAAAATAATAAAAACAACAATAAACAACTAACTAAATACAAAAATAATAAAATAAAGGATTAAATCGGTATTTAGAGATTAAAATACCGATATATCAGTAAGTTAAAAAATTAAATTTACAGTTTAATTAAAAACCCAACACGTCTTTCATTGAGTAAAGCTTAGGTTTTTTATCACTTAACCAAAATGCAGATTTAACCGCACCTTTAGCAAAGGTCATACGGCTTGAAGCCTTGTGAGTTATCTCTATCCGCTCACCGATATCTGCAAAAATAGCAGTATGTTCACCTACGATATCACCTGCTCTAATCGTGGAAAAACCAATAGTTCCGGCCTTCCGTTCGCCGGTAATCCCTTCTCTTGCGTAGACAGCATGCTCATCCAGTGACCAATCCATTGCGGTAGCGATCGCTTCCCCCATGGCTAAAGCGGTCCCGGAAGGTGCATCGACTTTATGGCGATGATGCGCTTCGACAATTTCAATGTCGGTGTAGTCCCCCATTACCTTAGCAGCCTGATCCAAGAGGTTCAGCATAAGGTTAACGCCGACGCTGAAGTTAGCCGCAAACACGACCGGGATTGATTGAGCCGCTTCAGCGATCTGTTTTTTACCTGCCTCATCAAACCCTGTTGTGCCAATAACGATTGATTTATGGTGTTGACGGCAAAGTGTTAATAGATCGATAGTGAGTTCTGGACGAGTAAAATCGATCAAAATATCAAAATCGTCGATGACTTGGTGAATATCATCCGCGATCGCGATACCCAGTGAGCCGATACCCACTAACTCGCCTGCATCGCATCCCTTTAATGATGAGCCTTGGCGAACAATTACTGCACCCAGTTGAACGGAATCGTCCGCGTGAACCGCTTCGATTAATTGTTTCCCCATACGGCCCGATGCGCCGATGATAGCAATACGTGTTGCAGCCATAATAAAAACCCTATCTCTATTATTTTCTGCCTTCAGCATAACGGGCCTATTAGGCTAACTCCAGCGTAAATTAGCCAGACCCGTGGTATTTTGGCCAAAAAAAACCAGCTCTGAAGGAGCTGGTTTCTATCGTACGAGGCGAGCCTTAAGTCACTTCTTTAACCGGAACACGAAGCTCTTTAGGGACTTCGAAGAAAATATTCTCTTCTCTTCCCGAAAGCTCGATTGCCGGTTCCCCCCCATGCTCCATCAGACGCGTAATGACCTGTTGGACCAAAATATCGGGCGCGGAGGCCCCCGCCGTGACGCCGACACAGCTAATGTTCTCTAACCATTGCGGATTAATATCTTCGGCACTATCGATAAGTCGTGCCAACCTGCCCGCCCGTTGCGCTAACTCAGCCAACCGATTAGAGTTTGATGAGTTTTTAGATCCAACGACCAATACCACGTCTGCCTCGTCTGCTAATTGTCGAACAGCCTCTTGACGATTAGTGGTGGCATAACAGATATCGTCTTTACGTGGACCAATAATTAGCGGAAAGCGTTGGCGAAGGGCATCAATCACATCTGAGGTATCGTCCACCGATAAGGTCGTTTGCGTCATAAAACAGAGGTTAGCTTCATTTTTAACCGTTAGCTTCCAGACATCGTCGGGCGATTCAACCAAATACATCCCCCCTTCTGGGTTACTGTATTGCCCCATGGTGCCTTCCACCTCGGGATGCCCAGCGTGACCGATTAAAATCGCTTCAGTACCTTTACGGCTGGCTCTAGCCACTTCCATATGTACCTTAGTTACCAACGGGCAGGTGGCGTCAAATAGCATGGTCAGTTGGCGGGCTTTTGCTTCAGCCCGTACCGCTTGTGAAACGCCGTGCGCAGAGAAAATAAGAATGGCACCATCTGGCACCTCGCTGATCTCCTCAATAAAGATCGCACCGCGTTCACGTAATCCTTCGACGACATAACGGTTATGAACGACTTCATGACGCACATAGATCGGCGCACCATACATTTCTAGGGCACGTTCAACGATACTGATCGCCCTATCAACGCCAGCACAGAATCCACGTGGATTAGCCAGTAAGATTTTCATTCTGCTCCTCCATCACGGGATTGATATCAATGATCTCAATATCAAAGGTGATGTCTTGACCTGCTAGCGGATGATTGAAATCGACGGTAACCGAATCACCAGAAATTTCACGTACAATACCTGGCATTTCACTGCCATCGATCGCGCTAAAGAGCATAATGGCCCCGACTTCTGGCTCCCCCGCCTCCATAAAAGATTGACGCGAAAAGTACTGCACCAGATCAGGATTACTTTCACCAAACGCATCTTCCGCCGCTAAGCTAAATTTATGTTGGCTACCTACCGTTAACCCAAGTAATTCAGCCTCCAGCTTTGGAGAAAGAGACTGATCACCTAAGGTTAGCAGAGCCGGTTTTTTGTTCGCTTTGGTCGATTCCGCCACGGACCCATCTGATAGGGTTAGAACGAGTTCCACCACTACGCGACTGTCCGCCGTAACGATACGCTCACTCATGATTTGTCCTCGGCTGAATCGACCTGCGGCTTAGGTAGGAAACCTTCAAGCACGATCAGCGCGGCCCCCACACAGATGCCGCAGTCGGCGATATTAAAGGTCGCGAAGTGCCAATCGCCAATGTAGAAGTCGATAAAATCGACAACAAAACCGTGCCAAGCACGGTCAAAGAGGTTACCTAGCGCTCCACCGATAATCATTGCGTAAGCAATATTGGCCAGTTTCTGCTCAGCACGGCTACGATACATCATCAGCAATAAAGAGGCCGCAATAGCGACGGCAATGGCCGCGAACATCCAACGCTGCCACCCGCCCTTATCCGCTAAGAAGCTAAATGCTGCACCATAGTTGTGCGCATAAAAGAGGTTAAAGAACGGTATTAGCGCACGAGATTCGTGAAGTTGCATCGAGGTCATTACCCAGTATTTACTGGATAAATCAACGACGATAACAAGTACCATCACCCATAACCAACGTAGCCCAGTCGAACATAAAGATTTTTTCATTAGGCAAACTTACGCTCTTCACCGTTTCCTGCCACATTGCTGTAGCAGCGGCCACAAATTTGTGCCTGTTCAGGGTTCGCACCAATGTCATTGCTGTAATGCCAGCAACGTGGACATTTCTCACCCTGCGCTTTACCAAGCAGAATACGCAGCCCTTTAACTTGCTCGCTCTGGACCGCTTCATCTGAGGCTACCGCGAGATCAGCAACTTCTGCTTCCGAGGTGAGCAATACAAAGCGTAACTCATTACCCAAGGCGTGGAGGCGTGCAGCCAGTTCAGGTTCAGCAAAGAGGGTCACGGAGGCTTCTAAGGCTCCCCCCACTTTTTTATCTGAACGCGCTTGTTCGATAACCTTGTTAACTTCGCTACGGACTTTCAACAACTGATCCCAGTAAGCGTCGTTCATCGGCTCATCATTTTCTAAGCCGAATAAGCCTTGATACCACTCTTCGGTAAAGACATATTTTTCACGCTCACCCGCCAAGTGCCCCCAGATTTCATCAGCCGTGAAGGAGAGAATAGGTGCCATCCAGCGAACCAGTGCTTCGACAATATGCCATAGCGCGGTTTGGCAGCTACGACGAGCTAAACCATCCGCCTTCGCGGTATATTGACGATCTTTGATGATATCGAGATAGAACGATCCCATTTCTACTGAGCAGAAATGCATTAAGCGTTGTACTACCTCATGGAAATCATATTTCTCATAGGAAGCAATGATATCTTGTTGTGCCGCTAAAGCGCGGCCAACTGCCCAACGATCCACGACCACCATCTCTTCCGGGGCAACTTGATCCGTTTCTGGGTTGAAGCCGGTTAAGTTAGCCAATAAGAAGCGCGCCGTATTACGAATACGACGATACGCATCGGCCGAGCGTTTTAAGATTTCGTCGGAAACCGCCATCTCACCTGAATAGTCAGTTGAGGCGACCCACAAACGCAGAATATCCGCGCCAAGCTTATCCATAACATCTTGTGGACTGACTGTGTTGCCGATTGATTTAGACATCTTTCTGCCTTGTCCATCGACGGTGAAACCATGGGTTAAAACTTGACGATAAGGCGCTTTCGATTTGATCGCGGTGGAGATCATCAGCGATGACATAAACCAGCCACGGTGCTGATCTGAACCTTCCAGATAGATGTCGGCACTGTGCCCATTAAATTCAGGGCGAACATCGACTACGCTACAGCTGGTCGATCCTGAATCGAACCAAACATCCAGCGTATCAGGCACTTTCTCGTAGTCGTCCGCATCGCTACCGAGCAGGTCGGCACTATCCAGATCCCACCAAGCTTGAATACCGTCTTGTTCGACACGCAGCGCAACTTTTTCCATTAACGCTAAGGTCTCTGGATGGATTGCCCCCGTCTGCTTATGGATAAACAGTGACATCGGTACGCCCCACGTTCTTTGACGTGAAATACACCAGTCAGGACGATTCTCTACCATAGATTCAATACGCGCTTGGCCCCAATCTGGGATCCACTGCACACCTTTGATCTCTTTCAAGGATTGCGCACGCAGGCCTTTTTGGTCCATGCTGATAAACCATTGTGGCGTGGCACGGAAGATGACCGGCGTTTTATGGCGCCAACAGTGCGGGTAGCTGTGGTGAAGATTTTCAAGATGCAGTAACGCACCTTTTTCACGCAGAATATCGATCACCAATGGATTGGCTTTAAACACATTGATGCCATCCAGACCTGGGTAAGTACCTGGCAGGTAGCAGCCGTCACCGCCGACCGGATTTACCGTTTCAATCCCATATTTTTGACCGATCACGTAGTCTTCTGGACCATGGCCTGGCGCGGTGTGTACGGCACCCGTACCGGCATCTAAGGTGACATGGTCGCCCAATAAGACTGGAACATCTAAGTCGAGGAATGGATGTTGGAAGCGTTGGTTTTCTAATACCTCACCTTGGCATTCGCCTAATGCTTGCCAGCTCTCAGCACCAATTTTAGTCATAACCGCGTCGACTAAATCTTTTGCTAAGATAATACGTTGACCGTTAACCTCAAGCAGCTGATAGGTAAACTCAGCATTTAAGGAGATGGCACGGTTAGAAGGTAAGGTCCAAGGCGTAGTGGTCCAGATAACCAGTGAGATCGCTTGGTCATCTGCGGCTACGCCAAATTTCGCCGCTACCGCTTGCGGGTCCAAGGCATTGAACAGAACGTCGATAGAAGGTGAGGTTTTGTCGTAATACTCAACTTCCGCTTCGGCTAATGCCGAACGGCAATCTAAACACCACTGCACCGGCTTAGCCCCTTTATGAAGGTGCCCGTTACCAATGATTTTAGCCAATGCGCGAATGATATTGGCTTCGGTTTTAAAGTCCATCGTAAGGTAAGGACGATCCCAGTCGCCAAGAACACCTAGGCGAATAAAATCTTTCTTTTGGCCTTCAACTTGTTCTGCAGCGTAGTCGCGGCAGGCTTGGCGGAACTCCGCAGCGGTCACTTTCTCACCCGGTTTGCCAATCATTTGCTCAACTTTGTGCTCGATCGGTAAACCATGGCAATCCCAGCCTGGAACGTATGGGGCATCGAAGCCCGCCATACCGCGAGATTTCACGATAATATCTTTAAGGATTTTATTAACTGAGTGACCGATATGAATATTGCCATTCGCATACGGAGGGCCGTCGTGCAGAATAAAGGTCTTTTTCCCTTTCTTCGCTGCACGAATGGTCGCGTAGAGATCATCGGCGTACCAACGCTTAAGCATGTCTGGTTCTCTTTTTGCTAAATCACCACGCATTGGAAAACCTGTTTCAGGAAGATTCAGGGTTGATTTATAGTCACTCATTAGATTTTAGTTCCAGGTTTCGGGATTACACCGTTGTTCGTTGAACGAAATAATTTCTGGCCGTTTCCACATCCTGCGCAATTTGTTGCGTCAACGCGTCTAGGGATGCAAATCGTTGCTCATCACGTATTTTATGTTTAATCACTACTTGGATTCGTTTTCCGTATAGGTCTCTCTGTGTATCGAGTAGATGGACCTCAAGTTGTTGACGAATTCCTTTAATCGTTGGGCGAGTACCAATATTCGCGACTCCTGCGAGGGGGTGCTCATCGACGCCATAGACTTCTACTGCAAAAACGCCTTTTACCGGAGTTACTCGACGCTTTAACGGTATATTGGCTGTCGGGAACCCCAGTGTCCTACCTAGCGCATCGCCATGCACCACACGCCCGGTGATAGACCAAGGACGGCCGAGTAAAATTTCTGCCTGTGAGAAGTCGCTGTTAGCTAACGCCTGACGCACGGCGGTGCTACTGATACGTTTACCTTGTTCAATATAGGTTTCAGTACTGACAACATCAAAACCATATTGTGTTGCTGCCTGTTGTAATAACAGGAAATCACCGCGGCGACCAGCGCCAAATCTAAAATCATCGCCAATCGCGAGTAATTTCACATTCAGCCTTTTTACCAGAAGTTCACTGATAAAGTTCTCTGCGGTAAGCTTCGCAAAATCTTGATCGAAATTAATGCAGACCACTTCGTCCACACCAAACTTTTCTAAATGCTCTAGTTTCTCACGCAGACGCGTTAGCCTCGCCGGGGCCGCTTCAGGTTGGAAGAGCTCTAAAGGCTGGGGTTCGAAAACCATCACCACAACGGGTAAGTGTCGGTGAGAACCTGCTTGCCGCAAATGACGCAGCAAAGCTTGGTGCCCCCGATGTACGCCATCAAAGTTTCCAATCGTTAAAACGCAACCTTGTTGATGCTGTGTGAGATTATGTAGCCCACGGATAAACTTCATGGCAAACTCGATTTGCTGAAAATGCCCGATTATACCTTGTTCAGCGTTCAAAATTAACCCGTTGATGTCGGCTTTACGCACTAGTTTTGCCCTTTTTATCCAGTGAATCGCTATTGGGCGTAAATTCCGCACAATTTTGTTGCGAAAGACTGTATTCAACCGAGGGAATTTGGTAGAATCCTGCGCCATCAATTACGTAACCGAGCGCCGCGATGTAAGCGACGCTTATTTGCACAAATCCATTGACAAACGAAGGGACAAAAGGCATAGTCCTCGACCTTTGATTTGTCCATAAAGAACTAATTTGGGAGTTGGACCTTGGCTAATATCAAATCAGCTAAGAAGCGCGCGGTAACATCTGAAAAGCGTCGCAAACACAATGCTAGCCGTCGCTCTATGATGCGTACTTTCCTCAAGAAAGTTTACGCTGCAATCGCGACTGGCGACAAGCAAGCTGCACAAAACGCATTTAACGAAATGCAACCAATCGTGGACCGTCAAGCTGCTAAAGGCCTGATCCACAAGAACAAAGCTGCACGTCATAAAGCTAACTTGACTGCACAAATCAACAAAATGGCTTAATCGCCACACGTTGATGTTCTTTAAAAAGCCGACCTCTGGTCGGTTTTTTTGTTTCTACTTCCCCATCTCATCTCTCATCTCATCAATCACTTAAAGCTTCCCTTTTGTTTTATGCCGATCTCATTCTAGGGTCATCTGCCTTCCTTTTTAACCGTAAAAAAATACCCCATAGATCGGAAACCAACCTATGGGGTAGATAAAGCACGTAAATCAGTAAGAATGACTAACGCGTTAGATCATCAAAAAACTTTTTCACGCCATCAAAGAAGCTCTTAGAGCGTGGGCTGTTGGCATCACCTGCCGGTCCACCTAATGACTCACCTAGCTCTTGCAGTAGCTGTTTCTGCTTCTCATTGAGCTTCACAGGGGTTTCTACCACTACACGACAGAGTAAATCCCCAACAGCGCCACCACGAACCGATTTAACGCCTTTACCGCGCATACGGAATAGCTTACCGGTTTGAGTTTCTGCAGGGATTTTTAGTTTGACTCGACCATCCAGTGTTGGGACTTCAATTTCCCCACCTAGGGCTGCCATGGCAAAATTGACCGGCACTTCACAGAAAAGATTACTCTCTTCACGTTCGAAGATTGCGTGTTTTTTAACTGAAACTTGAACGTACAGATCACCAGACGGTGCACCTTGTTCTCCGGCTTCGCCTTCGCCGCTTAAGCGAATACGGTCACCAGTGTCGACACCCGCGGGGATTTTTACCGACAGCGTTTTAGATTTCTCTACACGACCATGTCCATGGCAAGCATTACATGGGTCTTTAATGACGGTCCCACGCCCTTGACAGGTTGGGCAAGGCTGTTGCACTGCGAAGAAACCTTGGCGCATTTGTACTTGGCCCGCACCCTGACAGGTCGAACAGGTTTGAGGCTTGGAGCCTGCCTTCGCACCGCTACCGTCGCACTTATCACACTCTTGCAACGTAGGGATCCGGATCTCTTTGGTGACGCCACGGACAGCTTCCTCAAGCGTCAGCTCCATGGTGTAGCGTAAATCGGAGCCACGCGCTGCGCGTTGACGACGACCGCCACCGAAAATGTCACCGAAAACATCACCGAAGATATCGCCGAAATCAGCACCGCCGCCGCCAAAGCCGCCACCGAAACCACCACCACCCATTCCGCCTTGCTCGAACGCAGCATGGCCGTATTGGTCATAAGCAGCACGCTTTTGATCATCGGTGAGGATTTCATAAGCTTCTTTAACTTCTTTAAACTTTTCTTCAGCTTCTGCATTTCCTGGGTTTCTATCCGGGTGAAACTTCATTGCTAAGCGTTTGTACGCTTTTTTGATTTCACGCTCATCCGCTGATTTGGATACGCCTAAAATCTCGTAATAATCACTCTTTGCCATCGATCTTGCCCTTAACATGAGAGCACGGGCGTGGAGAAACTCCTACGCCCGTGCTGGTTAGCAATACAGACTTACCGTATTGAGCCCGGTCATGGGCAATTATTTTTTGTCTTTGACTTCTTCGAACTCAGCATCAACGGCATCGTTGTCTTGCTGAGCAGCACCTTCGGCTTGACCTGATTGAGCTTGCTGTTGTTGCTGAGCCAGTTCCATCAGTTTGCCTGATACTTCACCTAAAGCTTGGATCTTCGCTTCGATCTCCGCTTTATCTTCACCGCGCAGTGCTGTTTCCAGCTCAGTCAGTGCAGTGTCGATAGGCGCTTTGTCGTCTGCAGACAGTTTGTCACCTGCTTCTTCCAATTGCTTACGAGTGCTGTGAACGATCTGGTCACCTTGGTTGCGAGTCTGTACTAGCTCCTCGAACTTACGGTCAGATTCAGCGTTCGCTTCTGCATCACGTACCATTTTTTCGACTTCTTCATCGTTCAGACCCGAAGAGGCTTTAATGGTAATTTTTTGCTCTTTTCCGCTGTTCTTATCTTTAGCAGAAACGTGCAGGATACCATCCGCATCGATGTCAAAGGTTACTTCGATTTGTGGCATACCACGTGGTGCTGCTTGGATACCGTCTAGGTTGAACTGGCCAAGTGACTTGTTATCACCTGAACGCTTACGCTCACCTTGCAGCACATGGATGGTTACCGCAGATTGGTTGTCTTCTGCAGTAGAGAACACTTGGCTGTGCTTAGTTGGGATCGTGGTATTTTTGCTGATCAGTGAGGTCATCACGCCGCCCATTGTCTCGATACCCAGAGATAATGGCGTAACATCCAGCAATAATACGTCTTTAACGTCACCCGCTAAGACACCACCTTGTACTGCTGCACCGACGGCAACGGCTTCGTCTGGGTTCACGTCTTTACGTGGTTCTTTACCAAAGAAATCTTTAACTTTGCTTTGAACCAGTGGCATACGTGTTTGACCACCAACCAAGATGACATCATTGATATCTGAAACAGACAGACCCGCATCCTGCAGTGCAATTTTTAACGGCTCAATAGAGCGAGCAACTAAATCTTCAACTAAAGATTCTAATTTCGCACGAGTTACTTTTAAGTTTAAGTGCTTAGGACCTGTCGCATCAGCGGTGATGTATGGCAGGTTAACGTCAGTTTGTTGTGCAGAAGAAAGCTCGATTTTTGCTTTCTCAGCCGCTTCTTTCAGACGTTGCATCGCTAACGGATCGTTGTGCAGATCGATGCCTTGCTCTTTCTTAAACTCAGCAACTAAATAGTTGATCATACGGCTATCGAAATCTTCACCACCTAAGTGAGTATCACCATTGGTCGCTAATACTTCGAAGGTTTTTTCACCGTCAACTTCGTCGATCTCGATGATTGAGATATCAAAAGTACCACCACCTAAGTCGTAAACCGCGATAGTACGGTTACCTTCACCTTTGTCTAAGCCATACGCCAGCGCTGCGGCAGTTGGTTCGTTGATGATACGCTTAACTTCTAACCCTGCGATACGGCCAGCATCTTTAGTTGCTTGACGTTGCGCATCGTTGAAGTATGCCGGTACAGTGATAACGGCTTCAGTCACTGGCTCACCCAAGTAGTCTTCCGCTGTTTTCTTCATTTTCTTCAGAACTTCAGCTGAGATTTGTGGTGGTGCCATTTTTTGGCCTTTCACGTCTAACCATGCGTCGCCGTTATCAGCAGACACGATTTGGTAAGGCATGATTTTCAGGTCACGCTGCACTTCTTCGTCTTGGAAACGACGTCCGATTAAGCGCTTAATTGCAAATAAAGTATTTTGCGGGTTGGTTACTGCTTGGCGCTTAGCAGGTTGACCCACTAAGGTTTCACCGTCTTGCGCATAAGCAATAATTGATGGAGTGGTACGATCACCCTCTGCGTTTTCTAATACGCGCGCTTTTGCGCCGTCCATGATGGCAACACATGAGTTGGTTGTACCAAGGTCAATACCAATAATCTTACCCATTATAAACATCTCCCACGTAAATTCTGTTTTGTTCGGTTATAAACTATAGATGCGGTCTATTGAGTGATTTTCAAGACGTCGATCTCAGTTTTTTTTCGTTGATAACGTTCGATAGTTACCAGATGGGGGCGGTTTACCGAGCATCAAGGGATAAACTAAAAAAAATTTACTTTTTTTTCGAAAAATCCTGCTGTCCACTTCTAAAAATAAGGCAACTTACGATAACTACGCCACAAAGGGCGAGTAGATACAGGGCAGGAAGTTGTCGGTTGTAGGGCATCAGTAGGGTAATAAATAACGGCGTCAGCCCGCCAAATACGGCATAACCAAGATTATAGGCGGTGGCTAACCCAGTGAATCTGACCTGAGGGGGGAAAACCGTCACCATCAGCGCGGGGATGATGCCCAATACGCCCAGCATCAGCCCGACCATGCCATAAGCGAAAAAGAATTGAGAGGGGGCGACGTTCAGGCAGTAAAAGAGCCACAATACCGCTACCGCGAGTAGCACACTGCCGACTAATAAACTGCGACTCATCCCCCATTTATCCGCTGCCATCCCCCCTCCTATACAACCGAGCATAAGCATACAGGTTGCGAGAGTATTCGCCTGTAGGCTGTCAGCCGCTGAGATAGCAAACCATTTTTGAAACAATACGGGTGCCATCAGGATTAATACAATAATGGCCGTAGCTAAGAGCCAAGTCAGCAGGGTCGAGAAAATGAGAGCCGGACGATAAGAGAGTAAAAGGGTTTTGATCGGTAAACGAGTTTGGCTTCGCTGCTGTTGCATCGCCAAAAAAACCGGCGTTTCGTGCAACCAACGCCGAAGAAACATGCCCATCAAACCGAACCCCCCTCCTATTAGAAATGCGATTCGCCATCCTATGTCGGCCAATACCCCTGCTGGTAGCAAATAAGTCAGCCCTTGTGTAATCAGTGAGCCAAGGATAATACCGAGGGTGAGTCCACTCGTAAGCAGACCACAGGCTACCCCCACCCGTGAATGAGGGACATGCTCAGACACAAATACCCATGCACCAGGAACCTCCCCACCGATGGCGGCTCCTTGCAGGATCCGCAACAGCAACATTATGATTGGCGCGGCAATCCCTATTGATGCGTAATCGGGCAGTAGCCCCATCACTGTCGTGGGCAGTGCCATCATTAAAATACTTAGCGTGAAGGTTTTCTTACGGCCTAATTTATCGCCGTAATGGGCAAGGATAACACCGCCTAGTGGTCGGGCGAGATAACCTGCAGCGAACAGTGCGAAGGTTTGCAGCTGGCGTAACCAGTCAGGAAGGTCGGCAGGGAAAAAGCGCTCCCCGATAACCAGCGCGAAAAAGGCAAAGACAACAAAATCGTAGAACTCTAATGCCCCGCCTACGGCGGCTAAAGCGAGTGTTTTAATATCGTGTCGCGTTAGGGGTCGCGGGGAAATTGTGGGTTGCTGCATAAACGAAGCCTCTCCATGACTGGGGTAAGCCTCGACTATATCTGGATAATTTCATTAATAGAATTAACGATTGTAAAATCAGTCCCTCAAGCCTGCGGGGGGCGTCGAGCACTTTTCGGGCGAAACGAATCGACTACCGTTTTATCCGTGTCCAACCATGGGTTATCTAAAAGTTGTAGACAATACGCGACACTCGCGAAGATCCCCGTGACGCGAATATTTCCCTGTTCATCCCTCACTCCTTCAAGAGTTTCTTTTATGGATTTAGGTTGGCCGGGAAGGTTGAGGATTAGCGCTTGCCCTCGGATTACGCCGACTTGTCGAGAAAGTATTGCCGTCGGGACATAATGTAAGCTGATTTGGCGCATCTGCTCGCCAAATCCAGGCATTACTCTGTCGGCAACCGCTAAGGTCGCATCCGGTGTGACATCGCGTAATGCGGGGCCGGTGCCTCCTGTCGTCAACACTAAGTGACACCTTTGCTGATCAACCAACTCACATAATGTCTGTTCGATAAGGACTTGTTCGTCAGCAATAAGACGCTGTTCAAGATGATAGGGGGTTGTGACCGCCTGTTCCAACCATTCGGCTAAGGCGGGTAAACCTTTATCGGGATAAATACCTTGCGAGGCGCGATCGGAGACGGAGACAATACCAATACGTAGTGGGGTCATAACAATTCTTTAATAGGAAGAAAACCGCGGCCGATAGGCCGCGGAGAGGAAGATTACAGCAGTTCTTCGATCATTTTTTCTAATTTGCCTTGGTCTACGGCAAAGTTACGGATACCTTCAGCAAGCTTTGCAACGGCCATTGGGTCTTGGTTATGTTCCCAATAGAACTCAGCTTCAGTCATTTTTTCAGGGCGCGCTTTAGTTTCGCCGCTGTAGCTCAGTTTACGTTCTAACTCACCTTCAGACTCGTGCAGCTCTTTAAGCAGCGCAGGTGAAATGGTCAGGCGATCACAACCGGCTAATTCAATAATTTCGCCTACGTTACGGAAGCTAGCACCCATTACTACGGTTTCATAACCGTGTTGTTTGTAATAGTTATAGATCTCAGTAACAGAGACCACACCTGGATCTTCTTGCGGTGCGTACTCTTTCTTATCAGTGTTCGCTTTGTACCAGTCTAGGATACGGCCCACGAATGGAGAGATAAGGTAGGCACCCGCTTCAGCACAGGCACGTGCTTGTGCGAAGGAAAATAACAGGGTCAGGTTACAGTTGATGCCTTCTTTTTCTAACTGCTCAGCAGCGCGGATGCCCTGCCAAGTTGACGCCAGCTTAATCAGTACGCGATCGTTGCTGATGCCTGCATCGTTGTATAACTTGATCAGGCTGCGAGCTTTCGCCAGGCTGGCTTCAGTATCGTAAGAAAGACGTGCATCAACTTCAGTTGAGATACGGCCTGGAACTAACTTGAGGATTTCAAGACCGATGTTCACATTCAGACGGTCTGAAGTCAGAGCAATTTGCTCTTCGCGATCATTACTTTGTTTACGAGCCCACTCGATCGCTTCGTCAATCAGGCGGCGGTACTCAGGAATTTTCGCTGCGTTCAGAATCAATGAAGGGTTGGTCGTTGCATCTTGTGGCTTGTAAAGCTTCATCGCTTCAATATCGCCAGTATCGGCTACAACGGTTGTCAATTTACGCAGTGATGTGAGTTTGTCGGTCATATTTTGCTTCTCTTCTGTTTGACAGTAAGTGTTAAAAGCCTGTTTCGATAATATCACGCGCGCTCAGACACGCAAGCGCAGGGAGAAAGTAAGTCTCGTTATCCGCAGGAATAAACAAGAATGCTCGTTTTCTGAAATAAAATAGTACTCATAATACTTACCATAGCTTGTTCGTATCAGAGCCATTTGTCGATTTGTGCAACTTATTTGTTACACTTGCAGAATATTGTCACCTGACACCGATACAGACTGAGGATCTCATTATGCTAATGCTTATTTCTCCGGCTAAAACCCTGGACTATGAATCGCCGGTTCCGATCTCAGATTATACCCAGCCGGAGTTACTCAACGCTTCTCAGCAATTAATCAATGTTGCGAAAAAGCTTTCACCCGCTGAGATTGCTTCTCTGATGAAGATTAGCGATAAACTTTCACACTTAAATGCCGACCGCTTTAATCAATGGTCAACCCCCTTTACCACCGATAACGCACGCCAAGCATTATTCGCTTTTAAAGGCGATGTTTATACTGGCCTGCAAGCGGATCAACTCTCGCCTGACGCCATCTATTTTGCACAGCAACATTTAAGAATGCTGTCAGGACTGTACGGGGTATTACGTCCCTTGGATTTGATGCAACCTTACCGATTAGAGATGGGGATAAAACTCGCTAATCCAGCGGGGAAAGACCTCTACGCATTTTGGGGGGAAACCATTACCCAGCAACTCAATCAACATATCGAAGCTCAAAACGAGAAGTGGGTGATCAACTTAGCCTCCGATGAGTATTTCAAAGCGGTTGACCCAACAAAGTTGAAAGCGAAGCTGATTAAGCCTGTTTTCCTTGACGAAAAGAACGGGAAATTTAAGGTGATCAGTTTCTATGCTAAGAAAGCGCGTGGAATGATGTGCCGATTTATTATCGAAAATAAGATCACTCAGCCAGAAAAATTAACTGAATTTGATAAGGAAGGCTATTTTTACGATGCCCAGCGTAGCACGGAAAATGAATGGGTATTTTGCCGTCACGAAGTCTAGTAAAAAGGCGGACTCTCGTCCGCCTTGACCTGTTATGACTTACTGACGCTCTCTAATAAGATACGACGTAATTCAGGGAAATCCGATCCGATAGTCTTGGATAATAAAGGTAAATCCGCACGCTCTGCCAGAGGCTGTGGAAGAGGCAAGGTTTCACCTAAGATTTCTTCGACGCTTTCTTTGAATTTCGCAGGATGTGCCGTACCGAGGAATAAGCCGTACTCCCCTTCCTGAAGCTGTTCGGTCAGCACTTGCCACGCGATAGCGGCATGTGGCTCAGACACATAGCCTTGGCTGGCAAGTGAGCGAACTGCTGCGCGCGTTTGCTCGTCGTTCAGTGTACCGTAGCCGAGAGAGTTAAGCTGCCAATTTTTACGGCGGAACAGTTCTTCAACCCGTGGCCAGTTATTCGGTTGGCTAACATCCATTGCGTTCGACAAGGTGGCAACCGTTTTATTCGGTGTCCATTGTCCCGATGCTAAGAAGCGCGGCACGGTATCATTGGCATTCGTCGCCGCAATGAAACGTTTGATCGGTAGGCCCATGGCTTTAGCGATTAAGCCCGCCGTTAAGTCACCGAAGTTACCACTTGGCACGGAAATAACGAGTTGGTTACGTTTCTCTTGCGGTAACTGAGCAACGGCTTCGAAGTAATAACACACTTGCGCAAGCAGACGGCTGATATTGATAGAGTTAGCCGAGTTAAGACCAATCGCGTTTTTCAATTCGACATCGTCGAACGCTTGTTTCACTAAGCTTTGACAAGCATCGAAATCATCTGCCACTGCCAAGGTAGTAATATTCCCGCCAAGCGTACAGAACAGTTTTTCTTGCAGAGGACTGATCTTACCCTCTGGGTAAAGGATCACGACATTAATATTTTCCATACCGTAAAAAGCATGGGCCACTGCCGCGCCGGTATCACCTGAGGTTGCCGTAAGGATAGTAATTTTTTCCTCAGGCTTTTTCGATAACGCCAAAACCTGTGCCATAAAACGGCCACCGAAGTCTTTAAAGGCTAAGGTTGGGCCATGGAATAATTCTAGGCTGGCGACGTTATCAGAAACCGCTTTAACGGGCGCAGGAAAAGCAAATGCGGCACCTACACGTTGCAACAGTTCTTCTTCGGAAATTTCTTCTCCGATGAGTGCCGATAAAATCTTACTACTACGGGTCACAAAGTCGAGTGTTAGCCACTCTTCGATAACGGTGGAATCAATTTCAGGCAGTTCATGCGGAAAAAAGAGCCCTTGTTGCGATCCTAATCCCTGCTTGACTGCCTGAGTGAAACTAACCTGCTCATTGTGATCTTTTAGATTGTAGAGTTTCATCATTTATCCCAGTTTACGTGCGCCGGCAGTATCCAGTCGGCAAATATGGACAAAACCTTCATCATTTTGCAGATAATGGTTAACGAGTTGTTCTTTGACTTGCTCTGCTGCCGTTAAGGTATCACAGATAACGAAAAGTGTTGGTCCAGAACCTGAAATACCACAAGCCAATGCTCCGGCGGCTAATGAGCGTTCACGTGCCTGCGCGAACCCGGGGAGTAGTTGAGTTCTGTAAGGCTCTGCGACGATATCTTGCATCATGGCAATCGCCAGCTTCGCTTGTCGAGAGTGGCAAGCATGAATAAAGCCCCCCAGTAAACGACCATGACCAACGATATCGGCTTTCGCGTAATGCGATGGCAGAATGGCACGAGCCTCTGCGGTAGACACCTTGATACCAGGATAGGCCATGACCCAATACCATTCGTCGAAAGCGGGTACAGATTGTGAAATAATCCCCTGCTCTTCCAACATCAGTTGTAGGCCACCTAAATAGCAAGGGGCAACATTGTCATAATGTACGCTACCGGAGATGCGCCCTTCTAGCTCACCCATCAATAATAATAACTGATGCTCAGAGAGGGGATTCCCGGCAAACTCATTCATGGCGACCAGCGCGGCAACCACTGAGCAGGCGCTAGAACCAAGACCAGAACCGACTGGCATATTTTTCTCTAAAGTCATCGCTACCGGAATCGTTTTACCCACCGTTTCACAGAAAAGTTTCCAGCACTGGTAAACGATATTTTGCTCAGGATCGCTAGGGAGCTTATTCACAAAGCGTCCTAATGTCGTCAAGGAATAGGTGTCTGCCTGTTCAACTGTCACGCAATCGCCGAGTAACGAACCATCAATCGGTGAAACTGCCGCGCCGAGCACATCAAAGCCGACACTTACGTTACCAATTGAAGCTGGTGCGTAGATTTTTACCATGCTCATACTCCCAACTTCCATGATAGGGTTCTTAATAGATCAGCAAAGACACCAGCCGCCGTAACATCATTTCCTGCACCATAACCACGAAGAACTAATGGGATTGGCTGATAGTAACGCGTGTAAAAGGCTAAGGCATTTTCGCCATTCTTCACTTTATATAACGGATCGTTGGCATCGACTTCGCTCAAGGCGACTCGGCATTTGCCTGACTCATTAATTGACCCGATAAAACGTAACACTTTTCCATTAGCCTGCGCTTGAGTGTAGCGCGTCATGAAGTGGTCATCGAGCTCAGGTAACTGCTGCATAAAGCTGTCTGCATCCGGCAGATCGAGGAAACGCTGCGGAAGTACAGGCTCAATGTCGATATCAGAGAGCTCTAAGGATAATCCCGCCTCACGGGCCAAGATGAGTAGTTTACGCGCGACATCCATTCCTGACAGATCGTCGCGTGGGTCCGGTTCGGTATAACCTAACTCGCGGGCCAGCCCGGTTGCTTCTGAAAGGCTCATCCCTTCGTCGAGCTTCCCAAAAATAAAGGAGAGCGAACCAGAGAGAATGCCATTAAATGCGACAAGTTCATCGCCCGCATTTAACAGGTTTTGCAAGTTCTCAATAACCGGTAATCCCGCACCAACGTTAGTATCGTAAAGGAATTTACGGCGCGATTTCTCTGCAGCCATACGTAATTCTTGATAGTACTTCCAACTGGAAGTGTTGGCTTTCTTATTCGGGGTGACGACGTGGAAACCTTGCTTTAAGAAATCGGCGTAAAGGTCGGCCATTTTCTGGCTCGACGTACAGTCAATAATGACTGGGTTAAGTAAGTAGTACTCTTTCGCCAGTTCAGTCAGATACTCTAGCGAAAAGTGCTGTTCAGCCTCTGGAAGATCTGTCTGCCAAGTGGTCAAATCAATACCATTAACTTTGGTTAACATTTTACTGGAATTGGCGATACCGCAAACCCGAAGATCGATATGTTTCTTCTTCAACCAGCTTTGTTGGCGTTCTAATTGTTCCAATAATGCTGTCCCTACCCCCCCTACACCAATCACGAAGACTTCAAGTACTTGGTCTGTCGCAAATAGCATCTGGTGAACCGCCCGCACACCGGTGGTAGCACTATCATTACTGACGACGGCTGAGATAGAACGTTCCGAAGAGCCTTGCGCTATGGCGACAATATTAATGTTGGCCCTTGCAAGCGCGGAGAAGAATTTAGCAGAGATCCCGCGCAGAGTACGCATACCATCACCGACAACAGAGATAATGGCTAATTTTTCGGTGACATCGATAGGATCAAGTAACCCTTCTTTGAGCTCCAGCACAAATTCTTCTTCTAAAGCACGACGTGCATGCAACATTTCGGCTTGAGGTACGCAAAAACTAATACTGTACTCGGAAGAAGATTGAGTAATAAGCACTACAGAGATAAATTTACGCGACATCACGGCAAATACTCGTGCCGCCATACCCACCATGCCTTTCATACCCGGACCGGATACACTGAACATCGCCATATTATTAAGGTTAGTAATTCCCTTAACTGGGGTTTTATCTTCCCCCCCTTGGGCAGAAATACGGGTGCCAGGCGCTTGAGGGTTAGCCGTGTTCTTGATCACGCAAGGAATTTGGAATTGGGCGATAGGTGAAATGGTGCGTGGGTGGAGAACTTTAGCACCGAAATAGCTAAGCTCCATCGCCTCTTGATAAGACATCGATTTTAACAAACGCGCATCGGGAACTTGCCGAGGGTCACAGGTATAAACACCGTCCACATCTGTCCAAATTTCACAACAATCGGCACGTAAACAGGCTGCAAGCACTGCCGCCGAGTAATCAGAGCCATTACGCCCCAGCACCACAAGCTCACCCGCTTCATTGCCTGCGGTAAACCCAGCCATCAGGATATAATGAGTCTGCGGGATTTCACGTGCGGCAATACGTCGCGTGGACTCTGCAATATCGACGGTAGATTCTAAATAATGTCCTTGGGCGAGAAGGTTTTCAACTGGGTTGATAACGCTCACTGAATGACCGCGCGCGACCAAAAGGGCCTGCATAATAGCGATCGATAGTTTCTCTCCACGGCAAATGATCCCAGCATTAATACTGTCTGGACACTGTTGTAAAAGACTAATCCCTAACAAAACTTGTTCAAGTTGCGCAAACTCTTGTTGCACTACAAACTGCATGGCCGCTAAATCAAAAGAAGGTTCTGCGGCAGCCAGCCCATTTAATAATTCGTCAAAAATACGGCGTGCATCCGCGAGGTTTTCACGAGTCTCTTGACCAACAATCGTTTTTTCAATGAGGGCAACTAAGTGATTTGTAATTTTTGCCGGGGCAGACAGAACAGTCGCAACTTGTTCCTGTTGTCCATTACTCTCGATGATCTCAGCTACACGAAGAAAACGTTCAGCATTGGCAACTGAGGTTCCACCAAATTTCAGTACACGCATGGGGCTCTAGCTCCTGAATATAGTTCAAAAAAAAAGCCCGCACCTGAATAGGGTGCGGGCTTTTCTATCTTTCCTGTTATGCGTCAGCCCGCACCATTACCTGTTGTAATGGTGGTAATTGTAATAATGTTGATATTCAGGCTGGTTGTACGCATTTTTTCTCTATTTGTCTGTCTGTCTTAAAATCTGTCGCTAACAGAAGTAAAGCAAACTGCACGCCAAGTCAACGTATTTATTCCTGAAAGGATACCCAGCGTTTAAGCAGAGATGCTTCAAAATTGCATAGGGTTTAGCTGATACATGGCAACAGGGGCGAATAACAAGATCAGTCCCTGCGATATTGACCATAGGGAGAATTTTATTTTGCGAGCTTTTTTTCGATATCTTGGACTAATCGATGCAACATCGCGGTATCTCGCTTTTGAGCAAATCCTAAGCGTTGCTCGATCCACTCCACCAATTTTTGGTCATCACTCACCTCAAGGCTATCCAATAATTGCGAAATTCGTTGGCGCAACGCCAATAACTGCTGTGAGATCTCGCTCGATGGGCTAACCTGAGGTTCCAGATTCAACGCGGAAAGTTGATAACAAAATACCATTACCGCTTGCCCTAAATTCAGAGAAGGATAATCGACGACCATAGGGATGCCTGTCAGTAAATCAACACAATCGAGGTCGGCATTACTCAGACCACTCTCTTCACAGCCGAACACCAGCGCAAAACGGCTCATCCATTCACGCTTCTCGCGTAACTGTTCCAAAACCTCTGTCGGTGTGGCGTAATAACGGAATTTAGCGCGACTACGGGCCGTTGTCGCGATAGAAAAATCAATATCAGCTAAGGCGTCTTGTAACGTTGCAAACGTTTCAGCGTTATCCAAAATCTCTGTCGCCCCATGCGCCGTCCAATGAGCCGCAGGCTCGCGGTGAACTTGGCTATTCACTATTCTTAATTGTGTGAACCCCATGGTTTTCATGGCGCGAGCGGCTGCTCCTACGTTCTCTGCACGCGCAGGCGCCACTAAAATAATCGGAAAAAACATGCATACACCTTCGGTTCTAAGCGAGCCGCTATCATAGACTGCCCGATTTACCTTGGCTAGTCGCGATGCATTGCCACGACAAGAAAGGAGAATGTTAATTTTTTTTCACAAATATCGCCTATGGCGCTAACGCAACAGGAATCGGTACCATGTAAGCAACATCAAGAAATGTGAGGTTTTTTTTAATAACATTTATCAGAAGTGACTGATTCTAATGGTAAAGGAAAACGAAATAGTCATTTTTCATACAACTGTTAACGTGCTACACTTAGGTTTGATATAAGTCAACGAAGCACATTTATTTGCTTCCTGAATGTTATTGACGCTGTTAGCTGAGTGTTAAAGGCGTTAGGATAGGTTAATACCCTATTGGCTGACTAAGCATAAAACTCGAAGATCCAAGTTATTAGCTTATTAATGTAATCGTCCGTGCTAAAAATCAAAATATCGAACCCAGTACGTCATCGCCCAGCATTAATTGATTTAACTTACTCTACACAACATCAGCGCTGTGGCCTTGTATCAATTTCGTTGGCAAATTTTAGGTAGCAAAACATGCAGATCCCACAAATTCTTATCGTCGAAGATGAGTTAGTCACCCGTAATACCCTCAAGAGTATCTTTGAGGCGGAGGGTTATACCGTTTACGAAGCAACCGATGGTGCTGAAATGCACCACGCCTTGACTGAGCACACTGTTAACTTGGTGATTATGGATATCAATCTACCAGGTAAGAACGGTCTACTTCTCGCTCGTGAACTTCGCGAACAACAAAGCGTTGCACTCATGTTCCTGACCGGACGTGATAACGAAGTCGATAAAATTCTTGGGCTGGAGATCGGTGCCGATGATTACATCACCAAACCGTTCAACCCTCGTGAACTGACTATCCGTGCACGGAACCTGTTATCCCGGACAATGAATCTTGCGCCAAGCCAAGAAGAACAAAAGCACGTTGAAAACTATCGCTTCAACGGCTGGGTGTTAGATATCAATAGTCGTTCACTGGTTAGCCCTCAAGGCGAGCAATATAAATTGCCACGCAGTGAATTCAGAGCCATGCTTCATTTCTGTGAAAATCCGGGAAAAATTCAGCCACGTGCGGAATTACTTAAGAAAATGACCGGCCGTGATCTGAAACCTCACGACCGCACAGTCGACGTTACGATTCGTCGTATTCGTAAGCATTTCGAATCGACACCGGGTACGCCAGAAATTATCGCGACCATTCACGGTGAAGGCTATCGTTTCTGCGGTGATATCGAAGAGTAACCCCTAGATTAATTAAGCCCAGAGTTTCTGGGCTTTTTTTCGATTAGTGCCAAGGCATAATCGGCACAGCGCTTAGTGCGTTTTTCGGTGAACCTTCGACTACCTTGTCTGAATAAGCGAGGTAGACCAAAGCATTCCTTTTCTGATCATAAAAACGATTGACCTGTAATTTTTTAAAAATTAACGAGGTTCTTTGTTTAAATACCGTTTCCCCATCGGTCTTACCGGCTTTGATATTTTCTGGAACGTCAATTGGCCCAACTTGATGACAGGAAATGGCGGCATCTGCCGTGTCCTCCGCCAACCCTAGGCTTCCTTTAACCCCCCCAGTCTTAGCCCGGCTTAAGTAACAAGTAACGTTACTGATTTCAGGATCATCAAAGGCCTCAATCACTATTTTATGGTTGGCTCCAATTATTTTAAACTTTGTATCCACCGAACCAATTTCCTCACTGTGAGCGAAGTGCGGTATTGCAGCGGCTAATAAAAGTGTAAACGCGCTGAGACGTTTGAAAAAAGAAGCTGAATGATGAATTTTCATAAACCTAAAATACCTCGAATCCCGTTAAATTAAGTAACTTAAAGTTATAATACCCTAAGGTTATTTTTTATAAGTTAAAAATTTTATATGTAAATATTGATATTAATAGGACCAATAATCATAGGCAAGAGATTCAGAAAATTGAAATCTAGCGTATAATAGTCCGCCTAAAAGGCTTAACCTGCCAATGGATAAGGGGATTAAATATGGACCAAGCTGGAATTATCAGAGATTTATTGGTGTGGTTAGAAAGTCATTTAGACCAACCTTTATCACTCGATAATGTTGCCCACAAAGCTGGCTATTCAAAATGGCATTTACAGCGGATGTTCAAAAATATCACGGGTCACGCAATCGGAGCTTATATTCGTTCACGACGCCTTTCTAAAGCCGCAGTGGCATTAAGGTTAACGGGTAGGCCTATTTTAGATATTGCCCTGCAGTATCGTTTTGATTCGCAACAGACTTTTACGCGTGCATTTAAAAAGCAATTTAATCAGACCCCTGCAAGCTATCGTAGGGCATTAGATTGGTCATCGTTCGGACTACGCCCTCCCATTCGTATGGGTGCCTTTTCGATGCCGCAACCTACTATGGTGACTCTGCCAGAGACAACACTTTACGGTCATACGCAAAGTTATACCTGTACGCTTGAGCAGATCTCAAACTTTCGGGCAGAAATGCGTAAACATTTTTGGCAGCTCTTTCTACGAAATGCCAAAGACACTATTCCCGAAATGGTCTATGGGCTACATCAAGTGCGTAGCAGTACAGAAAAAGAGGATGAACAAGAGATTCTTTACACCACTGCTATAGCCGATGGCCATTTCGCTAAAAGCCTCGAATCAGTTGAAGAGATTACGTTGGAAGGGGGCGATTATGTGCAGTTTAGTTACGATGGGCTAAAAGAAGGGTTACAAGATTTCATTTTAGTGCTGTATAGCACTTGTATGCCAACCTTGAACTTAACGCGTCGTTCAGGGCAGGACATTGAACGTTTTTACACACCACAGGGCTTAACCACCGCAGATATCCGCTGTGATTACCTGATTCCGATTCGAAAAAATGCGTAATGAATATTCTCCCGGCCGACACCGGGAGATGCTTTACGCTTTGAGTTCGTCTAATGCTGGGGCGCTAAGATGAGCAATGTCCCCAGTACTCTCGACAATCCACCCCTCTGCAAGCCAGGAACTCGACTGATAGTCAACTCGAGACACCGAACAGTTACGCAGCCGTAGGCGTCTTTCCGCCCATGCGGGTAACCCCAACAATGTTCCGAGCAAGCATCCTAGAGCAATACCGTGACTAATTAACAGAGGCTTACTACCCGCTGGCAGCGAACGCATCGCATCAAGCGCGTCACGCATACGTTGGCCGAGCTCTTCCATACTCTCCCCTTGCGGGATTCGGCCACTTGGGTCGCCATTTAGCAACGATTTTCGCCACTGTTCTTCATCCTGATCGAGACTCGTGAGCACTCTTCCTTCCAGCGTCCCCATATTGATTTCGCGTAATCGCGAATCGGTCACTACCGGACAACCACAATACTCAGCAATGATAGCGGCTGTATGCTGTGTTCGCCCCAAATCGCTTGCGATAATATGGGTTATGCCAGCATGTTGAAGCCGTAATCCCGTTTGTTTAGCTTGTTGTATCCCCTGCTCAGTGAGCGCGCTATCACTTTGTCCTTGAATACGTTGTTCGGTGTTCCACAACGTTTCTCCATGACGAACCAGCAAAACTTGTTGCATAACCCTTTCCATTATATGATCGAAAACAAATCTATTACCTTTGAGCTACCATTATGTATCATGTTGTCGTAGCAACCCGCAACCCAGCTAAAATCTTAGCCGTTACTGAAGCCTGTAAAGCCGTTTTCCACGATAAACTTATTGACGTTGAAGGCATCGATGTCGCCAGCGGCGTTTCAGCGCAACCTTTGTCCGATCGAGAAACCTGGCAAGGCGCAGACAATCGGTTATCCGCCGCGAAGCAAGCATATCCTAACGCAATGTTATGGGTATCGATTGAAGCGGGTATCGAAAAAAATCAGGCTTTTGCTTGGATCATTGCTGAAAGCCCCACTCAACGCAGCGAATCGCGTTCCGCAAGCTTTATGTTACCTGACTCCCTCGTCACTGCGTTACAGGAAGGTGCCGAACTCGGCCCACTCATGTCAACGTTGACCGGTATTGATAATATCAAACATAAAGGAGGCGCGATTGGAGCCATTACTTCAGGCCTGTTAACGCGCTCGTCAGTCTATCAACAAGCGATTATTTTGGCGCTGAGTCCTCTGGTCCACCCTTTCTATGCAGAAGCTGCTCAGTAAGCCAGTGGCGTAATTCAGGAGAGGCCGATTTTAATCCGTTAGATCCACGGGTGATTGTCGCAATCCCAACGCCTAACTGCTCTTTAAGCTGCCGTTGGCTTAACTGACTTCGAAGCAACTCTTCAATGATACAAAGGCGTGTTGCGTAAGCTTGCCGCTCATCTGACGTAAGCATCAGATTAAGAAGCGCTTCCCCCTGCCCTGAAGAGAAGGCTTTCGCCAGTAATTCGATAAAGCGAGTCCAGTCTAGCTCTGCAAGCGGGGTCTCTTGGTGAATAGTCATCAGCATGGCTTCCGTACTCATTAACGAGTACGGAAGCATAGCATACTCAGTAACGTCGATTCCACTCACTGTCTGCGAAGATTTTATCGGGTGAACCCATTAAATAACGATAATAAGCGTCGTATGACAGGACGTTTTTTACGTAATTTCTGGTTTCGGAGAAAGGGATCGTTTCAATAAAGGCAACAGGATCCAATCGCCCTTGGCTCGCCGATAACCAACGATTTATCCTTCCTGGTCCCGCGTTATAGGCGCCTGCCGCTAAGATCCGATTATTATCAAATTGGCGGTAAACATAATCTAAATATTGCATACCAATCTGAATATTCATCTCAGGATCAAGCAGTTGACTACTGTTACTGTAGTCGGAGATTTCATACATTTTTACCGTATGAGTAGCCGTTCCCGGCATAATCTGCATTAAACCTGTGGCTCCCACTGGCGATTGAATTTTAGGGTTCCACGCACTCTCCTGTCTGGAAATTGCCATCGCGAAGGTAGTTGGAATCGCTTTACCGGAAGCATAGCGTTTGAAATAAGTTTGCCAAGCAATCGGGAAGCGCTCTTTAAGACTGTTCCACATTTTCGCCGTAATTGTTGCTTGTACGCTAAGATCCCACCAATCTTGAGAATTCGCATAGCTCGCCAGCATCTGCTGTTGGCGCACACTTTTGCTACGGATTAAACTTGCCCACTCGCTACGCGCTAGGTTATCAAGATTCCAATACATCAGCTCGCGGATCCTCGCTATTTCAGGCCCCTCAGTCACTGAGCTATCGGCTTCGGGCGCTTTATCCACTTGCAATGAATAGTCTTCCCCTAAACGCTGTGCCGCGACCATGGCATAAAAGCCGCGTTGGCGCATTAGTTGATGCAGTATCTCATCGGCTTCGGATTTCCGCCCTCTTTCGAGGAGTAAATCTGCCTGCCAATATTGCCATTCATCTTTCTGTTTCGCTTCGACCGGTAAACGGGCAATCCACGTATTCAAGCCACGGCGATCATTTTGACTGAGGGCGAGTCGAATACGTCTTTCAAGTAACGTTTCGGACTCACTGTCCATCACCACTTCATCACGCCAGCTTTGTTGCTGTGACGTTATATCGGTCGACATCAATTGCCAGGCGATTGCCTCTTTCAACGCTTGGGTGTCAGCCTCGTCCATTTTTTGTGCCGAGGCCAACTGCGGAATCATTGACTGTGCTTGGTCGGTGTTATCACGAGCCAAGCGGTTGAAAGCAAGAAGAGTTATTTTGCGGCTAAAATCGGTCGGTGAAACACTTTGAGCAAAAGTTAAAACGCCCTGCGATGAGCTCTGGAGCGCCCTCAACGCGGTACTCAGCGTATCGTAGTCTGAAGGTAACTGAGCAATAAGTTGATTAGTGAGACGATCATTCCCAGCTTTAAAAGAGAGCAACAGACGCGTGAGAATCTGGTCGGCACTAAAGTCACCACTGTTTTGCCATGCGGTGAAGAGTCGATCACAGCCCGTAGGCAACGAACGGCCCGTCATCCAGATGGATCGCGCCCCTTGCCAAGCAAGACGTTGATGACCCGTAGCATAGTTGGCGTAGTACCAATTACACTTAGCTTGTGCAGTCGGCGGCTCTTGCGGGCTAAAACTGAGTAAACCTTGCCAATCATCGCGTCGAGCAAGCTCACTGACAAATTGATTTTTCAGACTCTTGGCCGCCGGTAAGGTAGGATAACGATTAACAAAATTATTGATGCCCAGCGCCGTATCTTGGCTGAGATCTTGGGAAAGCTGGCGATATTCAAGATAGGGGTAAAGTGGATAATCTTGTAGCGTTGGCATCAATTGTGCCACCACATCCATTTGCTTAGCATCCCAAGCTTGACGTATTTGGCTATAGCGCTGGCGCTGCTCTTGTAATGAGTCGGCAAACGCCGCGCAACTCACGGTGGTAAGACATACTCCTGCTACCCAATGCTTCCAATCTGCCACGTGTTACCCCTTATCGACGCTATAGTGAAGAGTTCATTACGCTAACATGTTTCCAATACTTCGTTTAGCTTTCCTGTTAGTCCCTCCGATTATAGACCTTTCCTCTGAGCTGTTACTGTGAATATGACGTGAAAACAGATACACTTCTCAGCAAATAATAGGTTTAACGATCACTAAGAGGCTTATCTCGTGGCGCAATTCGTATACAGTATGCACCGTGTGGGGAAAGTTGTTCCTCCCAAACGACATATTTTAAAAAATATTTCTCTTAGCTTCTTCCCAGGGGCAAAAATTGGCGTTCTCGGTCTTAATGGCGCGGGTAAATCAACCCTGCTACGCATCATGGCGGGTATCGATAAAGATATTGAGGGTGAAGCAAGACCACAACCCGGTATTAAAATCGGTTATCTGCCGCAAGAGCCGCAATTGAATCCTGAGCATACCGTACGGGAATCCATTGAAGAGGCACTCTCCGAGGTTGTTGGTGCATTAAAGCGTCTGGACGAAGTCTATGCTCTCTACGCCGAGCCTGAGGCCGATTTCGATAAACTGGCTGCAGAACAAGGCCGCTTGGAAGAGATTATTCAAGCGCACGATGGTCACAACCTCAATACTCAACTAGAACGTGCCGCTGATGCATTACGCTTACCCGAATGGGACGCGAAAGTAGCCAATCTTTCTGGGGGTGAACGTCGTCGTGTTGCGCTATGTCGACTATTGCTTGAAAAGCCAGATATGTTGCTGCTCGATGAGCCAACGAACCACCTTGATGCAGAATCCGTTGCTTGGCTTGAACGCTTCCTGCACGACTTTGAAGGCACTGTCGTCGCGATCACCCACGACCGTTATTTCCTCGATAATGTTGCTGGCTGGATCCTAGAGCTGGACCGCGGCGAAGGTATCCCTTGGGAAGGCAACTATTCTTCTTGGTTGGAGCAGAAAGATCAACGCTTAGCACAGGAAGCCTCTGCTGAAGCGGCTCGCCGTAAATCGATCGAAAAAGAGCTGGAATGGGTACGCCAAGGCACTAAAGGCCGTCAATCAAAAGGTAAAGCACGTCTTGCCCGCTTTGACGAGCTGAACAGCGTCGAGTATCAAAAGCGTAATGAAACCAGCGAACTCTTTATCCCGCCTGGAGCACGTTTAGGCGATAAAGTGGTAGAAGTGAATAATCTTACCAAGTCCTATGGTGATCGCGTACTGATCGATAATCTCTCTTTCTCCATTCCGAAAGGGGCGATTGTCGGGATTATCGGTGCCAACGGTGCAGGTAAATCAACGCTATTCCGTATGCTCTCAGGTCAAGAACAACCGGATTCCGGTGAAATCACCTTAGGTGAAACGGTGAAACTGGCTTCGGTCGATCAATTCCGTGACGCGATGGATAACAGTAAAACCGTTTGGGAAGAAGTGTCCGGTGGTCAAGATATCATGCGTATCGGCAACTTCGAGATGCCAAGCCGTGCATACGTTGGTCGCTTTAACTTTAAAGGGACCGATCAAGGCAAACGTGTAGGTGAGCTGTCTGGTGGTGAACGCGGTCGTTTACATTTAGCGAAATTACTGCAAGTTGGCGGCAACTTATTACTGCTCGATGAACCGACCAATGACCTGGATATCGAGACGCTGCGCGCCTTAGAGAATGCCCTATTAGAGTTCCCTGGCTGTGCCATGGTGATCTCGCACGACCGTTGGTTCCTCGACCGAATCGCAACCCATATTCTTGATTATCAAGATGAAGGGAATGTGACGTTTTTTGAAGGAAACTTCAGTGAGTACGAAGATTACCGTAAACGTACATTAGGCCATGAAGCGCTTGAACCGAAGCGAATGAAATACAAGAAAATGAGCAAATAATGTTCAATAAAAGAGAGCCGCAGGTCGGCTCTCTTTATTTTAACCGCTACTCGGATAAAAGCCGATCACCGGTCAGAGTCGAAGAGGATTTTAATAATACTTGTTCGACAAGCTCGATACAGCGTAAAAAGCGACTGTCATAATCATCTTCTTTAACCTGTACGAAGGGGATCCCATTCTGCTGTAACAGGTCGATCAGCAATAATTGAAACTCTTTTCTATCAACGGAACTGCCTAGGCTACGTAGCCCATCAGCAACCCAGGGGACGTTGTTTTCTAAGAGAATAACAAGATCGAATCGATACTCTGCGATCAGGGCCTGTACAAAGGGATGAGCCTTACCTTCATACTTAATACAAAATGCTTGAGTCGTCACGAAATCGGTATCGATAAACGCAACCTTGTTGGCATATTTTACTGCAAAATCAATGTACTGAGCTTGGCCCAAGGCAATCTTATCGTAATCAGAATATTGCAACGCCATCTCATCTCCCCCTAATTGTGAGAAGACATAATCACGTCCATATTCCCAAGCACTGGTGGTATTAAAAATATTGGCGAGCTTGTTGACCAAGGTCGACTTACCGCTAGACTCACCGCCGAGTAAGGCAACTTTACGCACAAAGAACGGTTTAACTTCGGTCGGAATATAGTCCCAGTAACGGAACGGATCTTGTCGGATTTGATGGCCGCTGATATTAATAAACGAACGCTTCGCATCCACCACAATCGTTTCAATATTGAGATAGCGTTCGAACATTGCCGCATCGTCTTGCTCACTGGTATAAACCCGTTGCGCATTGATCTGCTTTTCCGCCATAAAGGCGCTGATCTCTTGGCTCCAGATATCCCAGCCGTGAGGATAAGGTTCGACGCCTTCCTCATTGAAGGAGTGAATACGAATATTCTTTTGATACTTAAAGGTCTGTAATAGCCAACGGAGTCGATCAGCCGTCGTCGGTTGTTCCGACATGGCACTCTCTTCAAACAATTGCCGGTCACGCGGCTCATCATGGCCCATAATGATATGCAGTTCATCAACTTGGCTACAGGCACGCTGAATAAGGTAGATATGGCCGGTATGCAAGGGATAGAACTTACCGAAAATAACGCCAACCACTTTTTGTCGATAGGGGTAGTCTAGCGCCAGAAAATGGTGCAGCGCCTCGAGTTTCGAGGCACTGGGACTTTTTATTTTCTGATTCAATAATTGACTGAGGTAGCCCTTAGTCATGTCACAGGCTTCAGCGACCTGCTGCAGTGTGACACCTTGTTGCTGTATCGCGAGTTTCAAATAATCATAATTTTGCATCACGCCAGTTCCTAAGAGCTTGCTACCCTGACTCAGTTAAACGTTAGGTTAATTCATCAAATACTGCTAACGCATCCGCTAATTTTTTGACTGGATAAACCTTCATGCCGCTTGGTGGGTTTTTCGGTGCATTCGCCGCTGGGACAATAGCCCGCGTAAAGCCATGTTTACTGGCTTCCGAGATACGCTCCTGGCCACTGGGTACTGGGCGTATCTCACCTGCCAGCCCCACTTCGCCGAAGATAACTAAGTCTTGCGGCAACGCGCGATCACGTAAGCTAGATACCATCGCTAAGAGAAGGGCTAAATCAGCACTGGTCTCCGTGACTTTTACCCCACCGACCACGTTCACGAATACGTCTTGATCCGCCATCTGTAAACCACCATGGCGGTGCAGGACAGCTAGCAAGATCGCCAGTCGGTTTTGTTCGAGTCCTACCGCCACACGACGAGGGTTGCCCATTAAGGAATGATCGACGAGGGCCTGAATCTCCACCAGCAGAGGACGGGTACCTTCCCATACCACCATGACAGAACTCCCCGGTGTTACCTCATCTCCCCGCGAGAGAAAAATAGCTGAGGGATTACTCACTTCCCGCATCCCCTGCTCGGTCATCGCGAACACACCCAGCTCATTCACCGCCCCAAAGCGGTTTTTATGGCTGCGTAAGGTCCGAAAACGCGAGTCGGTGTCGCCATCCAGTAGCACAGAGCAGTCGATACAGTGTTCCAACACTTTTGGACCGGCCAAGGAACCGTCTTTCGTTACATGGCCTACCATAACTATCGCCACATTACGCGTTTTCGCAAAACGCGTTAGATAGGCTGCTGTTTCACGAACTTGCGCAACACTTCCCGGCGATGATTGGACATCCGCCATATGCATTACTTGAATGGAGTCAATCACCATTAATTGCGGCGTTTCGGTTTCAGCAATTTGGCAGATCTCTTCGATACTGGTTTCGGACAGCATGTTCAGATGCGTCGTCGGTAACCCCAGCCGATGCGCGCGCATCGCCACTTGTTGTAACGACTCTTCACCTGTTACATATAGCGTTTTCATCTGTTCAGACAACTTACAGAGCGTCTGCAGCAAGAGTGTCGATTTACCTGCACCTGGGCTTCCGCCGATAAGAATGGCGCTGCCGGGGACGACGCCGCCACCCAGTACCCGATCGAATTCTTTAAAACCCGTTGAAAAACGCGGTAAGGCTTCGAGGCTGATGTCGGAGAGCTTTTGGACCTTACTGCCGCCCGTACTGCCTGCATAGCCAGATAAGCGCTCATTTCTCGCGACAGTAGGCGATGCGGCGAGCCGTACTTCAGTAATCGTATTCCACGCATGGCAGGCACTACACTGCCCCTGCCAACGAGGATAGTCTGCGCCACACTCGTTACAGACAAAGGCGCGTTTTGCTGCTTTAGCCAAGATAACTCCTTAATTAACGCGACTCATGGTTTAGGCTTCCCGTCAGAATACACAAGACTCCCGTCAGGTCAGCAAAACGAATTGCAACTTCACTCTTCTCATTAACTTTCGGCTTCGCATGGTAAGCAATCCCTAAACCCGCCGCTTGGATCATCACTAAATCGTTGGCACCATCACCAATCGCCACCGTCTGCGACCGAGGGAGCTCATAGCGAGCGGCTAATTTCTCAAGGAAAGTAGCTTTATACTTCGCATCGATAATATCGCCTAACACCTGCCCCGTCAGTTTACCGTTAACAATCTCTAGCTGATTCGCCGCAACGGCGCTCAATTTTAATTTTTGTTGTAAGTAATCAGCAAAGAAAGTAAAGCCACCGGAAGCGATAGCAACCTGCCATCCCCGTGACTGTAAGGCGTCTACCATCAATTCTAGACCTGGCATAAGCGGTAAGCGGTCCAAGACCTGTTGTAAAATCGCCTCATCGGCTCCGGCTAACTGGGCCACGCGCTCCCGTAAGCTTTGTTGGAAATCCAGCTCCCCGCGCATCGCCTTTTCCGTGACTTCCGCCACTTGTTCGCCGCAACCGGCCAATACCGCAATTTCATCGATACACTCAATCTCAATTGCCGTAGAATCCATATCCATCACCAGCAGACCAGGCTGCTGTAATTCAGGCAGTTGGCCAAGGGCCGCCACATCAAGCTCGAACTGATAAGCTAACTTGCGGGCTTCGGTAGTGAGTGAACCCGCTAGCCTGAGCACAGTATACTCGCCCACGCACCACGCACTGACTAATACCAGCGCGCCGTCGAGTTGCTGCTGGAAATCGGTCAGGCACTGTTTATCCAGAGAGCGACCAAAGAGTAACCAGCCACTACGGCCTGCACGGTAATCGAGGGGCATAACTTCATCCCCATTTAACGAAAGCGGCAATCCTGGCCATGCTGTAACATCCGTAGGTAAATCAGACCAACTTAATCGGTTTGGCATTGGTGCTCCTGAACAAACATTAAAACCCGGCAAAAGGCTACCCCGATCGGCCCAGCCATGGCAACATAAACCCTCATCTGAGCCGATGATTTATGAAAAAAAATGAGAAGCTATTCACATGCAGAAGCCAAAAATTAACATTCAACTTCATAGAACGGTGATTGTTTTAGCCTGCCTAGCCTTAATGGTGCTATTAATGCAGGGTGCATCATGGTTCAGTTCGAGCCGACAGAAGGTCGAAACATCGCAAGCTGCAGAGCTCTCTCAGGGCTTAGCGAATCAAGTGGCCTTCAGTTTACTGCCCTACTTCACGCAGAGTGAGATTGATCTGCCAGCGGTCACCGGAATACTCCACCATTTAGCGCAACAACCGCGGGTAATCGACGTGTCACTTTATGATGTGGATGGATCGCGGCTGGCGCGCAGTGGTCAATCGATGAGCGTTAGGGATCGCTTAGGTCTAGCCGGCGCTCACGCAGGTAGCTATTCCACTCGACAGATTGTGGTCCCCCTACAAACCCGCGAGGGGCCTCAAGGCTACTTAAGGCTAACGTTGGATACTCACACCTTAGCCAGCGAAGCACGGCATGTGGATAACACCACCAACTTACTTCGCTTAATGCTATTGCTGTCCCTCGCCATCGGTATTATTTTGGCAAGGACACTGCTACGCGACCAACGGACGCATTGGCAACAATCCCCGTATTTTCTGACTGCACATCGCCCCATCCCGCCAAAGCGTGATGAGGGGAGAAACAAGCAGTAAGTGCACGCTAGACTAATAATGCCTGTAACGCGCTAAGGGTAGAAACTTGCCAGTCGGGCTTGATGGTTTCGGGAAGGGTTTTATCACCATGATCCAACCAGCAGGTTTTCATTCCCGCATTGATGCCCCCGGCGATATCCGACTCTGGTGTGTCGCCGACCATTAGCGTGCGTTCAGGCTGGCAACCTTCCAGTTGTTCCAAGGTGTGCTGGAAAATTTCAGGTGCGGGTTTCGCTAGCCCGAATTGCTCGGAAATAGTCAGAACCTGAAAATAGTCTCCAAAGCCAGTACTGGCTAAACGTGCATGCAATAAGTCGGCAAAACCATTAGTAATGATGCCAATACGAACATGTGGAGCAATCGCCTCTAACAGGGCTTTCGCGCCAGGCAGGGGCTGACAAATCTCAGCCATCGAGGCTAGAAACTGTTGATTCAGCGTGCTCGCCGGAAGATTAAGGACCTTCGCCCAAGGATCGAAGCGTCGCGTCTTAAGTTGCTCCGCATCTATTTCATGCTGTTGGTACGCCGTCCATAACGGCTTATTTAACGCCTGATAGTTTTGGTAGTCTTCAAGGCTAAACGTAATACCGTGCTGCGCAAACATCTTGTTTAGCCCTATATAAGCATCGAATTCAAACAGTGTCTCATCAGCATCAAATAAGATGCAGTCGAATTGTTTTATCAGCATAGTGCCTCAGAAATGGGATTATAGGGTTAACGCCATGATCAGCGCATCCTCACGCCCGGTCGCGCTCGGATAATAATTAGGCCGCCGTGACACTTCATTGAAGTCCAGCGATTCATATAGCGCTATCGCTGCGAGGTTTGAGGCGCGAACTTCAAGCCACAGCATCATCACGCCGCGTTCCAATAATTGCTCGCTTAACGCGGTGATAAGCTGGCGCGCGATACCGCGACGTTGGAAAGTGGGAGAAACCGCAATATTGAATAATGAGGCCTCGTCGAGGACGACTTGGCAAATGGCGAAACCGGCGAGTTCGCCCTCGTCGTCAGCGCGTAAATTTAGAAACCGTTCACCTTGGTTGGCTTGAAAGGTCGCTGCACTCCAAGGATGTGAATGGCATTGAGTTTCAATGGCAAAAGCAGACTGCCAATCCTCGGGGAGAAGCTCAGAGATTATCGTCATAGTCACAAAATTGCTGCCATAAGGTACGTTTAGCCTCAGCCGTATTGACTAAGGTAGTGAAAGACGGAGAGTGGAGTTGCTGAGCAGCATAACGATGTTGCGGTTCATGACCCACAAACCAAAGTAAACACGATAAGGATTGAGGGAGTAAAGGCAATTGCTCTACCGTCAGATAGAGTACGTAAGCCGTTTCAATCGCGACACTCCGCAGCACATCATGAATAAAAGGATGGTGGATCTCGTCACGCTGTAACCCGACGATCACTAATTGAGTCGTCGGTTTGATAGCCAGCGCGACCTCGCCATGTAAGACTTCGGGGCGCCGTAAACGGTACTGGTCGATCCCCATTTGCGCTAATAACCCGTCTCGTCTTTCTGTCATTTTTATCCACTCAACAAATGCTTACGTTGCTATGCTAGCAAAACCATCGAACCCACGCCAATAAACCTCTATAATCGCCCCACTTATGAAAGAGGAGTTACCATGTCTGCTTATATGCCGGCCAGCGAAGTACTGTTGCGCCACGAGGAAGAGTTCGAACATCGCCATATTATTTTTGCGGGTGATCTGCAGGATATGTTGCCAGCACAATTAACCACGGCCTCTACCCGTGTTTTTACACAGCAATTCCACCACTGGCAAGCATTAAGCCAGCAATTGGGTGAACGCGCGCAATTTGGACTTTATGCGACCGCTGAACACTTAGCAGGCTGCGATACCCTCGTTTATTACTGGCCTAAAAATAAGCCGGAAGCCGCTTTCCAGCTTGCCAACCTGCTCGCTCTGTTGCCCGTTGGCAGCGATCTTTTCGTGGTCGGTGAGAACCGCAGTGGGGTTCGTAGCGCCGAAAATGTTATCGAACAGTTTAGCTCTCTTGAGAAAATCGATAGCGCTCGACGTTGCGGCTTATACCACGGGCGTCTTGACCAGCAAGCCACCTTCGATATCGACAGTTACTACGATGCGTATCAACTCGATCAGCTGACCATTAAAACCCTTCCAGGGGTCTTTAGTCGTGATGGACTGGATAACGGTAGTGCACTGTTACTCTCGACATTGACGCCTCATACCAAAGGTAAGGTGCTGGATCTAGGCTGTGGGGCAGGCGTGCTGGCAGCAAGTTTGAAACAGCACTCACCTAAAGTGCGTTTATGGTTAACTGATGTCAATGCGGCAGCCGTTGCAGCCAGCCAAGCAACATTGGCGTGTAACGATATTGAAGGGGAAGTCTTCGCCAGTAATGTCTTTTCTGACGTTCAAGGTCGATTCGATATGATCCTTTCAAACCCACCGTTCCATGAGGGGCTACAAACTAGCTTAGACGCGGCCCATGCGCTTATTCGCGGCGCGGCAAACCATTTGAACAGTGGCGGTGAACTGAGAATTGTCGCCAATGCCTTTTTACCGTATCCACAGGTCTTGGAAGAGACGTTCGGGCATTACGAAATTCTGGCGCAAACCGGAAAATTCCGCGTATACCGCAGTGTTTGGGGTAGAACTAAGCGCGCCTAACCTTGCCATTCTCTTCGCGAAAGCGAAGAGAATTTACTTTCCTTCCAGCCAAAGACATGATCCCTCTCTCCAATATTGCTTCAGTCACAGACACTTTATTTCTGCGATACATTTAGCGAAATTGGTTTATACTTTGCCTCCTAATAGTAAAGTTAGGCATCTGCATGATAAGGGAGATAACCGATGAGCCTGCAATCCGTTCGAGCGTTTTTTGCGGAGCATGCCCCCGATATTGAAGTGATCGAGATGAATCAAAGCACCGCGACTGTCGAGATGGCCGCCCGTGCGCATGGCGTTGCACTTGGGCAAATCGCTAAGACCTTATCACTCAAAATAAAAAATAATATCGTATTGATCGTGATGCGCGGTGATACACGGTTAGATAATAAAAAGTTGAAAGATACCTTTGGCGCAAAGGCCAGAATGTTGACCGTTGACGAAGTGATCATGGCAACCGGTCACCCGGTTGGCGGTGTGTGTCCTTTTGGTCTCGAAAATCCGTTGCAGATTTATTGTGACCGCAGCCTAGAAGCATTCGAGGAAGTCTTACCGGCTGCTGGGGCGATTCATAGCGCCGTCCGTCTTTCTCCTCAGCGTATGGCTGAGTTAACAGACGCCAAATGGATTGACGTCTGCCAATAAACTTACTGGCGCTCGACCCCTTCTGCGCCAGAAATTTTCATTCCTCGGGTTTCACGTCCAAACGCTGCCAAGATAAAAATCAGCACCGCGACCGTTCCGGCAACAATAGCCATGCCTATACCATAATTACCGCCATTAACCGCAGCAATTTTCGACTGTAGCGTGGCGTTAACCGACGCAATCAGGTTACCGAGTTGGTATACGAATCCAGGAAGTACCGCGCGCGCATTAGCAGGAACCAATTCAGTCAGCCAGCTTGGAATGACGCCCCACGCCCCTTGCACCATGAATTGCATTAGGAAGGCACCGACACCAATCATAACGGAACCACTGGCGAACGCCCAAAGCGGCAGAACCGGTAGGGCAAGAAACGCGGCAATCATAATCGCTTTTTTACGACCAATTTTTTCTGATAACACCCCGAAGAATACTCCGCCCAACATTGCGGCAATATTGTAGCAAATCGCAATAATGCTCACTGTGTGCGCATCAAATTGGTGCTGAACCTTCAAAAAGGTTGGATAGAGATCTTGTGTTCCGTGGCTAAAGAAATTGAAGCACGCCATTAACAGGACAAGGTAGCCACAGACACGAAGATTACTTTTGATAATCGGCAGTAAAGCATGGCTCTCTTTACGCGCTTTCGAGGCAAGCCACACCGGTGACTCTGGCACTTTAAAATAGATAAAGGGTAGCAATAGCACCGGCAGAGCGCCTATCAAGAACATGCCACGCCAACCGACATGCTCATAAAACAGGCCGAAAATGATTGAGGCTAGCAAATAGCCGCAAGGATATCCGGCTTGAAAGATCCCCGACATCAGTCCGCGTGAGCGATCGGGTATTGTCTCCATCGCCAATGACGAAGCGACACCCCAGATTCCCCCCATCGCCACGCCATACACTACGCGTAGCGCGAGGAAAATAGTGAATGTGGGAGACCAAGCCGACAACAACTCAAACACCGAAAAAAGTGCGACGTTAAACATGAGAATAGGACGTCGACCATATTTCTCTGCGAGGCGGCCAAAAATTAATGCGCCGATAGGACGAACGGCCAGCGTTAACATGATAGCGACTGAAATATCAGTGACTGAGGTATTGAAATAGCCTGCGAGATCACTCAATACAAATACTAAAATAAAAAAGTCGAATGCATCGAGCATCCAACTTAGAAAACTTGCCGTCGCAACATTACGCTGCGTTGATGTCCACCCAAACATAGTACTATCCTAGCCAGTAAAAGAAAAAATACCCCACCGCTACGCGCGGTAAGAAGGGAAAACCTTATAATTTTGTTTACCCTTTATAGCATCTTTTACACCCTGAAAAAGCGCCTGCCACATCACAAAAAACTAAATGTAACAATAAACTAGCAACTCTCAGCACATCAGAACTTGTCACTGTCGCCATCAAAATCATTAGCATAATTATATTATAAGCTCGTGCTATATCAGCGACATCAATGGTGACTCGACGGAAACAGTCTTATATTTTCGTTTAAAAAACCGAGGAAATAAGGGGGAACGGGAGGAGGATATTAGATAAGGGCATCATCATAGATACCCCTCGTAATCTTAACGGTAGATAATTTCGCCTGAGAACATACGCAAAATTTTACCTTCCGCATCGGTAATCAGCACATAACTGCCACCGAAGTAGGTCCAATGACTCCCCGCACTCGGTGCCGGAAGTTTACGTAACTGCCATTTACTGATGGTGTACTGCGCGGTGCGGTACATTGCAGGAACAACATCGCCTGCTTGATATTGTTTGAAATCCCCCGTGAAGCTCGCGAGTTCGAGAGGGTCGTTGAATTTTTTCGCTTCAGGCTCGCTGGGTGCTTTAGGGGTAGGTTGCTCGGCCGCTGGTTGTTGTACGTCAGGTACGCTAGCGGGCTGATTCACGGTAGTTTCACTGTCATCCGTCTCATGATGATCAGCACAACTCACGGTTAAGAATGAAACGGTTAGCCCCACCACTAACGCCTTAGCAGTGGAAGATAATGAATTAAACATACTGACTCCTGATGACCTGAAAACCGTACAACAACGGACGTGATGGCTAAGGCCTCTATCATAGCATTAGTTAGGAATTTAACGATCAGTTATTGCTGAAAGTTCGTGCTAGACAGGAAGGGCAGAAGGGTCGTTAAAAATTGAACGCTCCCCGGCAAAGACGACAAATAACTCCCATAAAAAAAGAGCGCGACCTGCGCGCTCTTCTTCATTGATCACTTCGAACTAATTATTACGCGCGAGTACTGACGATGACATCTTACGCGTTTGACGACGATGGACGATACAGCCTGCAGCCACTACCACCAGTGTTAAAATACCGGTTGAGATAACCTCAGACTGATGGCCAGGGATAAACAACATGCTACCAAGAATACCGATAATCACGGCAATGATGGCGTAGGTCAGGCCTGGGAATAGCCACATTTTATAATCCAATATCTTACCTTTTTGCTCACAACGCTTACGCATAACTAATTGTGAGAAGGCGATGACAAGATAAACCAGCAAGGCTATCGCACCAGAACTTGCCAGTAAGAAATCAAACACCGCCGCAGGGGCTAAGTAGTTAGCGATAACGGCAAGGAAGGCTACGGCCGTTGAAAAGATAACCGCCATATAAGGCGTGCCCTTAGCGTTAGTTTTCGCGATAGCCGCTGGCGCATCCTTACGTTGCGCTAATGAGAATAACATCCGAGAGGAAGTATAAAGCGCTGAGTTAAGGCAGCTACATACCGCCGTTAAGACGATCACATCAACAATCAAGCGAGCATGTGGGATGCCCATCATCTCAAGAACGGTTTGGTAAGATCCCTTTGCCGCTAAGTCTGGAGAGTTCCACGGCACCAACGCGACGATAAAGAAAATGGATAATAGGTAGAATAATGCAATTCGCCAAATAACCGAGTTGGTGGCACGAGATATCTCTTTACCCGGATTACGCGATTCTGCGGCAGCAATGGTCACAATTTCCGTCCCCATAAAGGAGAACATTGTGGTCAAAATGGCTGAGAGCACTGCGCCGATACCGTGAGGCATGAATCCACCCCGATCGTAGAGATGACTGACTCCGCTGACTTGGCTATTCGGTAACAGACCAAAGATTGCCGCTGCGCCCAATGCAAGGAAGGCAACGATGGCACAGACTTTAATTAAGGCTAACCAGAACTCGAATTCGCCATAATTTTTAACGCTGAATAAGTTGGTGACAGTTAATACTAGGGTAATGAATAAGGTAAATTGCCAGATAGCGACGCTTGGGACCCACGCATTAAGAATGGTAGCCGCGGCATTAGCCTCTAACGGGATCACTAATACCCAGAACCACCAATAAAGCCAACCGATAGTAAATCCAGCCCAGCGTCCTAACGCTTGTGAGGCATAGGTAGAAAATGAGCCAGAATCCGGGGTATTCACCGCCATTTCCGCCAACATGCGCATTATAAAAACGACCAATGCGCCAGCCACTATGTAAGCAAACAGTACCGCTGGACCTGCCGCCGCGATTGCATGTCCTGATCCGACAAATAATCCGGCACCGATAACACCGCCGATGGATAACATACGAATATGTCGGGACTTAAGTCCTTGAGAGAGGGTGTCGCTACTAGCTGGTAATTCATTCATACTTATTCCCCGAAACGGGATAGTCGTAGACTACCCCGTTACATACAGACTAATGTTCAAGGCTACCCTGTCGAGTGCCCGGTGAATTAAGTGGCATGCTGCATTAACGCTCCGCTTAAGATATTAACGCCTTTGCGGAATTGATCAGTTGGGATAGTTAACGGATAGAGAAAACGTATCACATTGCCTTTCTGACCACAGGTTAACAACAGTAAGCCTTGTGACATCGCGGTGTCCTGAATAGCCTTGGCTGTGTGTGCATCCTTAAGTTCTACCGCAATCATCGAGCCTAGCCCTCTGACTTCCTCAATCGCCGAACAGTGTTCGGATAGCTGGGTCAGAGTCTCGACCAGTTCATTGCCCAAATTGTTCGCTTTGGCACAGAGATCTTCTTCTTCGATAATCTCAACCACCGTGTTCGCCGCGGCGATCGCTAAGGGGTTACCTGCATAGGTTCCCCCCAAGCCACCCGGATTAGGGGCATCCATGATCTCAGCACGACCACTCACCGCTGAGAGGGGATATCCCCCTGCTAAACTTTTCGCCATGGTGATGATGTCAGCCTTAGCGGTGAAGTGTTCCATTGCAAAAAGCTTGCCAGTTCGTGCAAAACCGCTTTGCACTTCATCGGCGATCAACAAAATACCGTGTTGGTCTGCGATATCACGCAGGGCTTGCATAAATGCTTGCGGCACGACGCGAAAGCCACCCTCGCCTTGGATTGGCTCAATAACCAGCGCTGCAACGTTGTGTGGCGCGATGTCACAGCTAAAGATATCGTGCAAACTTTCCAACGCTTGCTCAGTGCTCACCTTTTTCCCGTCAGGGAAGCGAGCATGAAACACAGATGGCACCATAGGGCCAAAATCTTGCTTATAAGGTGCAACCTTTCCGGTCATTGCCATGGTCATCATTGTTCGGCCGTGGAAAGAACCGGTAAAAGTGATCACCCCATGACGGCCGGTTGCACTCCGTGCAATTTTCACTGCGTTTTCTAAGGCTTCTGCACCCGTTGAGAAGAACGCTGTTTTGGCAGGTCCCTGCACAGGAACACGTTGATTAATACGTTCGGCTAACGTGATATAACTTTCGTAAGGAACGATCTGAAACGCAGTATGCGTAAATTTCTGAAGTTGTTCCGTGACGGCCTGCGTAATTTTAGGATGTCGATGACCGGTATTTAATACCGCGATGCCCCCAGCAAAGTCGATGAACTCACGACCATCCGTGCTCCAAATTGTGGCATTCTCTGCACGATCGACGTACCACTCACACATTACTGCACTACCACGGGGCAAAGCCTGCGCTTTACGTTGATTAAGGCTCTCGTTAGTTCCGCTCATCTCTTTCTTCACTCACCATTAAAGTTAGTAGACTTAATTATTTATCCTTGATACAGATTGATAGCGAGAGCCATTTACGACTAAAAAGAAGGTACCAATTGCGATCCCTGTATGCTGATCACTTACTGGCAAGATTACAAAAAACGCCCAATGGACGATTGCACCAGCGCGTATTGCAGGTGTTGCAACAAGCCATCACGGAAGGTATTTTTCCGCCGGAAACGCGATTGCCTGCCAGTCGAGATCTGGCAAAAGAGCTGAATGTGTCGAGAAATACCGTGCTTAATGCTTACGAATCGTTGTTAGCTGAAGGCTATGTTACCGCCCGTACCGGAAGTGGTACTTGGGTGGCTAAGATGCTGCCGGAATTTTCCCCTGAACCGGTGCAACCCTACTCATCAGAAAATCAGCGGGCGCTACCCGCCCACAGTCTTTCTACTCGCGGTTCGGAACTTCTCGGCTATGCGAATGCATCGCCCTACCAGTGGGGAGCTTTCGTACCCGGTGCCCCTGACGTTACCGCCTTTCCACATCAGCTATTGCGCAAGATAGAAAACCGTCTACAAAAAGCCCCGCAGATCGACCAGCTTATTTACAGTAACGGTGGCGGCTGCCCCCATCTTCGCCAAGCATTAAGTGAATATTTACGAGTGACTCGCGCTGTAAAAGCCGATGCGGAGCAGATCATTATTACTGAGGGGATTCATCAGACGGTCGATTTAATCTCTAGGGTTCTCGCGGATGTGAACGATCCGGTTTGGGTTGAAGATCCGGGGTACTGGGGGACCCGAAATATCCTGAGATGTAATGGTTTGCTACTGCATGCTCTCCCCGTCGATGCGGACGGCATGATTCCAGATCCTCGTCATGCCCCTCTTCCGAAAATGGTCTTTGTCACGCCTTCACACCAATACCCACTCGGTGGACTCATGTCATTGGCGAGACGTCAGCAATTACTTGATATGGCGCGTCGTCAGCGTTTTTGGATTATTGAAGATGATTATGATAGCGAATTTCGCTTCTCCAGCCCACCCCACCCTGCGCTGCAAGGGCTTGAAGACAATGCCCCCGTTCTCTACATGGGGACCTTTAGTAAAACGCTCTATCCCGCATTACGGATGGGATATCTAGTGGTACCAAAGAGTTTAAGTCATCCGTTGCGGACCGCGGCGGCAGAGCTATATCGTGGAGGGCACCTGATCAAGCAGCGGGCGATTGCTGAATTTATTCGTGAAGGGCATTTCGCCGCGCACATCCGTCGAATGCGGCTGCTTTATCATCAACGTCGGCAGTTTCTTTTAGGATTAATTTCACGTTACTTAGGGGACGAGTTTTTACCACGGTATAGCCACGATGCGGGATTGCACTTAGTATTGTCGTTACCTGATGGCTGCGATGACGTGGCTATCGCCAGTCGAGCATTACATCAAGGAGTGGTGGTTCGAGCCTTGTCGCAATATTATTTTACGCCACAACAGGAGAGAGGACTTTTGCTGGGCTATGCCTGCGTCGACGAGCCGACGCTGTTTACAGCCTTCACTGCGCTGCGTCAGTGTTTATGCCAAGCAGGGGTTATCGAGCCATAACGTTTAAAGCCGGACAGTTTTCAAACTCGCTGTCCGGCTTTTTTTATTTAACGGCGGTCAACCCATACCGTCTGGATATTACAGAACTCATGCAGACCGAAGTGGTTCAGCTCGCGCCCATAACCACTCTTCTTCACCCCACCAATCGTGACTCTAGGGTCCGATGCGCCATAGCCATTGACGAAGACGGCACCGGTCTCTAGCTGACGTGTGATCTGATCAGCGACCGCGTTATTAGCCGTCCATACCGTTGCCGCTAGGCCAAAGTCGCTATTATTGGCCAGTTCAAGGGCATGCTGTGCATCGCGCGCAACGGTTAAGGTCGCCACCGGGCCAAACACCTCCTCACGGAAAGCGGTCATCGTTTCACCCACCTCCGCGAGAATGGTTGGCGCGTAATAGTTCCCCTCTCCCGCGACTTTCTCGCCGCCACAGACCAAACGGGCGCCCTCGGCTAAGGTTTTTTCGACTTGTTGATGTAACTCGTCACGAAGATCGTAGCGTGCCATAGGTCCTAAATAAGTCGTGTCGAGCGTGGGATCCCCCATCGATAAGTCGGCGACCGCTTGCGTGAATTTTTGCTCAAATTGTTGAGCTATGCTCTCTTCAATAATAAAGCGCTTCGCCGCCATACAGACTTGCCCCGTATTTTGGTAACGACCAATCACCGCCGCTTTTACCGCTTCATCAAGATCTGCATCGGCTAACACAATAAACGGGTCAGAGCCACCTAATTCTAGGACGGTTTTCTTCAATGCAGCCCCAGCTTGTGCCGCAATGGCTGAGCCTGCACGGACGCTACCCGTCACGGCGACCGCAGCAACGCGTGAATCGGCAATTAAGGCAGAAACACCGTCATTATCGATATTCACGATATCGAAAATACCTGCCGGTGCATCAAGCTTATCGAAGATATCTTTCATTAAATAGGCACAGCCCATAACGTTCGGGGCATGTTTCAGCAAATAGGTATTACCTGCTAATAACATTCCAGCCGCTCCCCGTAGGATTTGCCAGTAGGGGAAGTTCCACGGCATGACGGCAAGGATTGTCCCCAGCGGTCGGAATTCCTGCCACGCTTTCTTATCTTCAACCAGTGTTGGCTGAGGAGCTAACGCTGCAGGGCCGTGCTCGGCATACCATTCACAGACTTGCGCACATTTGTTCACCTCGGCACGAGATTGGGTGATAGGTTTACCCATCTCACGCGTGGCCATCGCGGCCAGCTCTTCGTTACGTTCGCGCAGCGCTGCCGCGAGCTGTAATAGTACGTTGCGGCGTTCCTCTAGTGAGACTTCACGCCAGGTTTTCTGAGCCTCAGCGGTACGGCGAACAATCGCCTCACATTCGCTTTGACTCACAAAAGGATACTCTTTGATCAGTTGACCATTAGCAGGATTACGAGAATGTGGATGTGACATAGCGACCTCATAACAAATGAATTTACGATGACAACAACATTACGTGTTTTTAATAACCAATAAAAATGAATAATTAAAACAAAGTTATTCTCTAAACAAGAATAACCAACCCTCTATCACGACGGTGTGGTGGGATTATCGTTCGATTCGATAGGTTCTTCGTCGCCGGTATTCACCATCGTATTGATGATATCCGCTTCATCGATCACTGGGTTTAACGCCGCAGTTAATGGCGAGCTCACCAAGCCATCGGTCAGCGGTACGTGTGCAACCGCTTCTTCTTGTAAGCGCTTTGGTACAGGGAGGGTTTTCCAACTCAGTGCGAAAATCGACCCACCGCACACCACAAAAAACAGGTAGAGCATGTTCCCACCAAAAGACTCCATCAATACGCCGGTAAAGAGAGGACCGATACTGGCCCCAATTCCGTAGGACATCAGCAGACAAGCCGTCAACGACACACGGCGCTCTGGGGTGATTCGATCATTGGCGATGGCTACCGCCAAAGGGTAGAGCGCGAACTGCACCATACTGGCTAAAAAAGCGATCGCCATCAGTACCGCAAAAGAGGTGTGTACCAGAAAAACCAGCGGTAACGACGCTACAACATAGAGCGATGAGGTCGCTAATAACAGCCGTTGTCGTTCATAACGGTCAGACAGCCAACTTAGTGGAAACTGGGTCACCAGTCCGGCAAAAATCGTTAAGGCCATAAATAAGCCAACCTGTGACGTATCGAACGATAATGTGCTGGCATAGACCGGCGCCATGCCATAGAAAGCACCGATAATCATCCCCGTTACCAAGATAATTACCAGTATTCGCGGAATATTTTTAAAAAAGTAGCCAAGCTCTAAGGGCGCAGGTGACATCGGTTGAACTTTGGTGCGAGTTGTCAAAGCTATCGGTACCAAGCAGAGCGAGAAGCAAAGCCCAACGATTAATAAAGGAATGAGTTGATTGCTAAAGTGCAGCGTTAATATCACCTGCCCTGCCGACAGCCCTAAATAGGTGGCGACCATATACAGACCGAAAATGACGCCACGTTGCTGAGGTTCGGCTTGGTCATTTAACCAGCTTTCCAACACCATATATTGGCACATCATCGCTAAACCGATGATAAAGCGTAAGGCAATCCATACAGGTACCCAGTCGGTCATCCCATGGCCGATAACCGAAGCGGTAATGATGCCAGCACAGGCGACATAAGCGCGGATATGGCCGACACGGGCGATAAGGTTATGGCCAACTTTACCACCAATCACTAGCCCGATATAGTTGGCCGCTGTGATGGCACCAATCATCGCACCTGAAACGTGTTGCAAACTCAAGCGTAACGAGACCCAAGTGGTCAATAAGCCGGAACCCAGCAGTAAAAGAAGCGTAGCAAAATAAAGAGGCAGAAAGGTATTAACAATTTTGTGCATAGCAGTATTCCAAAGAGTAATTACGATGGTGCCGACACGGTTAAAGACGATGGAGGGCTGGAGAGGATCCAGCCCTGATTGTGTCTTTATAGATTAGGGAAATTAATATGATTTCCCGGTGCTTCGCGATGAAGGTGGATAAAGTTAAGGTGTCGCTCATACTGGTCCAGCATGTCGATAATCACCTGCTCCTTACTGTAGCCAATTAAATCATTACCTTGGCTACCTTCGACCAAGAAGGTTTCAAGACGATAGTAGGTCGATTTACCGCTTCGTGCACGGTAAGTAAAGCCCGGAATCGCATATTTCTGTGGCCAAATTTCATACAAGAAGTTCTGTTCATCACCGAGATTCACCATCAGAGAAAGATGACCCAAGCCGCCCTCTTCTTCTGGTGGGAGGCGCTGCAGTTCGACATTCGCCCCTCTCACCTCAAGCTCTTTGGCAACATCTTGCATCGCCGGATAACATATCGTGTCCATCATCTGTTCTGTATAACGACTGCCTGGATAGGTCATTAATCGTGTCAGACGTTTCTTCCATGAAAGACGATCATTCGCATTTGCAAGATACGGCGCGGTATCTCTATTTGCGCTAGCACGGCGGAAGTCTTCAACTCGTAAAGATTTGAATAACCCAGCCATCACGAAGAAGATCACGAAACTAAAGGGCAGTCCCATAATCACCGTCGTATTTTGCAGTGCAGAAATACCGTTGGCCATCAACATCCCTAAGGTTAACACTCCGATCGTTACTGACCAGAAAATACGAACCCAGTTAGGGGAGTCAGAGTTGATATCCTTCAAGCGGGTAGTGAAGTTACCCAATACTAACGACCCAGAATCGGCAGACGTTACATAAAACAGTAAACCGGTAATCGTCGCGACTGACGCACTGAAAGTAAATCCTGGATAGTGCGCTAGCAGGCTATAGAAACCGCGTTCTGGATGCGCAAGCACCTCTTGAGCAAAGGCATGATCGCCGTGGATAATTTCATAAAGCGAAGCATTACCAAATACCGATAACCATAATAATGTGAAGGTAAAGGGAATAATTAACGTACCCAAGACGAATTCTCGGATTGTCCGCCCGCGGCTAATACGCGCCAAGAACAGTCCTACGAACGGTGACCAAGCGACCCACCATGCCCAGAAAAAGAGCGTCCAGTTATTCATCCATTGTGTCGGACGGTCAAAGGCGAAGGTATCCAGTGCCATGCCCATAAAACGGTTAACATAGTCGCCGATGTTAAGCACGATAGCATTAAGCAGGAAGCTGGTATCGCCGACACATAAGACGAAAATAATCAGTCCCAGCGCGAGCAAGACGTTAAGCTCAGAGAGTAATCGAATCCCTTTATCCACCCCAGAGGTGACAGAGATGGTGGCAATCACTACAGATAGCACGATCAGGGCCGCTTTGGCCGCTAAGCTATCAGGCACGTGGAAGAGAACGTTTAAACCGTAGTTTAACTGCACGACCCCTATGCCGAGGGTGGTGGCAATACCAAAAATTGTCCCGATGACCGCAGCAATATCGACGGTGTGACCAATTGCCCCATTCACGCGTTTACCGAAAATAGGGTATAACGCCGAACGGATGGTGAGCGGTAAATTATAGCGGTAACTAAAGTATCCTAGCGCGATTCCCATTAAGGCATACATCGACCAGCCGGTAATCCCGTAGTGGAATAACGTCCAGACCATCGATTGGCGTGCGGCTTCAATGGTTTCGCCAGCGCCTTGAGGTGGCTGCATATACTGTGTCACAGGTTCAGCCACAGAGAAGAACATTAAGTCGATACCGATCCCTGCTGCGAAGAGCATGGCAGCCCAACTCGAGAGACTAAATTCGGGTTTCGATTGTTCAGGTCCCAGTTTGATAGACCCGTAGCGCGAGGCGGCAATATACACGACAAAAACCATGTAGATCACAGCCGCCAGCATGTAGTACCAGCCAAACGTTGCCGATACCCAGTTTACGGTTTTCAAAATCCAAGCCGCGGAGAGGTCACTATAGAGAATAGTGGTCAACGCAAATAATAAAATCAGTCCGGCTGATGTATAAAAAACAACCGGATTAATTTTATTATTTCCGGTAGCAGGTGGTGTTGTCATTCTTTACCTCAATCCTCTTTCCAAGGGTAAGTAAAATCATTAGGCCGATGCTTAACCGAGTAAGTATTGCATCGATTAGCATTTTTGAAAGGCCCACTCCTTTTTTATCTCCCCCAGCATAACAATTTATTTTTTTATATTGAACAATCAATCAAAAAAAGTTTTAATAAAGGGGATTTGATAATTCAGGAGTCACGGTGATGCCTAAAGTAGGTATGCAACCCATTCGGCAGCGACAATTGATTGATGCCACCCTTGCAACCATTAATGAGGTGGGGCTGCATTACGCCACCATTTCACAGATTGCAAAACGGGCGGGCGTCTCAACCGGTATCATCAGTCACTACTTTGGTGATAAAAATGGGCTACTTGAAGCCACGATGCGCGATATTACGTCTAAACTACAACTAGCCATTTTGGAAAGGTTGAAAACGTTAGCGGGCGCCTCGGCGGAAGAGCGGCTGAGCGCTATCGTCGATGCGAACTTCGATGAAACGCAGGTTCATCCTGCCGTTGCGAAAGCTTGGTTAGATTTTTGGGCCAGCAGCCTACACCAACCTGGATTACACCGATTACAAAAGATTAGCAGCCGTCGGTTATTTTCTACGCTCACGGCTGAGTTTCATAAAGAATTAGATAAAGCGCCCGCGCGCGTCGCGGGTTATGGGCTCGCCGCACTCATTGACGGACTCTGGTTACGTGCGGCGCTCAGCGGAGATCCCTTTGATCCGCAAATGATTAAAACTATTACTCGACAATTTATTCGCCAACAATTGGCGAGTACTCACTCTTAAAGACGGAGAACAACGATGTCCCAATTCGCTGAACAGTTACTGTATATCGATGGTGCCTACGTCCCTGCACAGAGCGGTTCCACGTTTGAGACGGTTAACCCTGCAAACGGCCAGGTGTTAGCTAATGTCCACGCTGCGGGCAAAGCCGATGTTGATAACGCGGTAGCCGCTGCACGTAAAGGCCAAAAAATTTGGGCTGCCATGACGGCAATGGAACGCTCTCGTATTTTACGTAAGGCGGTTGATATTTTACGTGAACGTAACGACGAACTGGCCGCGCTGGAAACCCTTGATACAGGTAAACCTTTTAGTGAGACATCCGCGGTAGATATCGTCACCGGTGCGGATGTGTTGGAATACTATGCGGGATTAATTCCGGCTATTGAAGGTCAACAAATTCCATTGCGTGATACCTCTTTCGTCTACACACGCCGCGAACCGTTAGGCGTCGTCGCGGGGATTGGGGCGTGGAACTACCCTATTCAAATCGCATTATGGAAATCTGCGCCCGCGCTGGCAGCAGGTAATGCGATGATTTTCAAACCCAGTGAAGTGACGCCACTTACCGCACTAAAACTGGCAGAAATCTACACCGAAGCCGGTGTGCCGAACGGTGTGTTTAACGTCTTACCCGGTCTTGGTGCTGAAACCGGACAAGCCCTGACTGAACACCCAGGTATCGATAAAGTTTCCTTTACCGGCGGTGTGGTCAGCGGTCGTAAAGTGATGGCGAATGCAGCAGGCTCTACGCTGAAAGATGTCACCATGGAACTGGGGGGTAAATCACCGCTGATTATCTGTGACGATGCCGACCTAGACCTCGCTGCCGATATTGCCATGATGGCTAACTTCTATAGCTCAGGCCAAGTGTGTACCAACGGTACCCGTGTATTTATTCCGGCGCAGCATAAAGCTGAGTTTGAACAAAAAATCTTAGCCCGTGTGAAAAATATCCGCGCCGGCGATCTTAACGATGCTAACACTAACTTCGGTCCTCTCGTGAGCTTTGCTCACCGCGACAACGTTATGCGTTTTATTGAATCAGGTATCAAAGGCGGAGCAACGCTTCTAGCCGGTGGTAAGCGTATGACAGGCGAAGCTTTCGATAACGGTGCTTGGGTCGAGCCGACAGTCTTTACTGATTGCCGTGATGATATGGAGATCGTGCAAGAAGAGATTTTCGGACCGGTAATGTCCATCCTGAGCTACAACGACGAAGCAGAAGTGGTTCGTCGCGCAAATGATACCAATTTCGGCCTTGCAGCAGGGGTTGTTACCCAAGAATTGAATCGTGCACACCGCATTATTCACCAACTGGAAGCCGGGATTTGCTGGATTAATACTTGGGGTGAGTCAGCAGCAGAAATGCCTGTCGGCGGTTATAAGCACTCTGGCGTGGGCCGTGAGAACGGGTTAGTGACCTTAGAGCACTATACCCAAATCAAATCGGTACAAGTTGAACTGGAACGCTTCCAGTCAGTATTTTAATCCACAGAATTGAGGAATAAATAATGGAATACGATTATATCATTATTGGTGCAGGTTCTGCCGGTAACGTACTGGCGACGCGCCTTACTGAAGATAAAGACACCACCGTTCTCCTGCTTGAAGCAGGAGGTCCCGATTACCGTTTGGATTTCCGTACCCAAATGCCTGCGGCATTAGCCTTCCCTCTGCAAGGCCGCCGCTATAACTGGGCCTATGAAACCGAACCAGAGCCTTATATGAATAACCGCCGCATGGAATGTGGTCGCGGTAAAGGCTTAGGGGGATCATCCCTTATCAATGGTATGTGTTATATCCGTGGTAATGCGATGGACCTCGATGGCTGGGCGAAACGCCCGGGCCTAGAGAACTGGAGCTATTTAGACTGCCTGCCTTACTACCGTAAAGCGGAAACTCGCGATATTGGCCCTAACGACTATCACGGTGGTGAAGGCCCGGTGAGCGTTGCCACCCCAAAAACAGGTAATAATCCGCTGTTTGCTGCGATGATTGAGGCAGGTGTTCAAGCAGGCTACCCGCGTACCGATGACCTTAACGGCTATCAGCAAGAAGGCTTCGGTCCAATGGACCGTACCGTCACGCCTAAAGGACGTCGGGCGAGCACAGGTAGAGGCTATCTTGACCAAGCGAAGAGCCGCAGTAACCTGACGATTGTTACCCATGCAACAACCGATAAAATTGTCTTTAACGGCAAACGTGCGAGCGGTGTCGATTACCTCACTGGCGGCAGTAAAACGCCACAGCACGCCGATGCGCGTCGTGAAGTTCTACTCTGTGCTGGCGCAATTGCTTCACCTCAGATCCTACAACGCTCTGGCGTAGGCTCTGCTGAATTATTGAATAAGTTCAATATTCCAGTAGTACACGATCTGCCAGGCGTTGGCGAGAACCTAATGGACCACTTAGAACTGTATTTACAGTATGAGTGTAAAGAGCCAGTGTCCCTGTACCCAGCACTGCAAATGCACAACCAGCCCAAGATCGGTGCCCAATGGCTATTCCAAGGCAAAGGGATTGGCGCGAGTAACCAGTTCGAAGCGGGTGGGTTTATCCGTAGCCGCGAAGAGTTCGAGTGGCCAAATATTCAGTACCACTTCTTACCGGTTGCGATTAACTATAACGGGACGAATGCTGTCGATGAGCACGGCTTCCAATGCCACGTAGGATCGATGCGCTCGCCAAGTCGTGGTCATGTTCGTATCAAGTCTAACGACCCTTACGAGCACCCGGCAATCCTGTTCAACTACATGTCTCACGATCAAGATTGGCAGGAATTCCGTGACTGTATTCGACTCACGCGTGAAATTATCAATCAACCTGCATTAGATAAATACCGTGGCCGCGAAATCAGCCCGGGTCTGGACTGCCAAACCGATGAGCAGCTGGATGAGTTCGTTCGTAACCATGGCGAGACCGCGTATCACCCATGCGGCACCTGTAAAATGGGTACCGACCCAATGGCTGTGGTCGATAACGAAGGTCGTGTGCACGGTATGCAAGCGCTGCGCGTAGTCGATGCCTCGATCATGCCAGAGATCATCACCGGTAACTTGAACGCCACTACCATTATGATTGGTGAAAAAATCGCGGATATGATCCGTGGCAAAGCGGCCCTCCCACGCAGTACCGCCAGTTACTACGTGGCAGGTGATGCACCTGCTCGCAAAGAGCCGATGAGAAAACCAGCCTAACGTGCTGACTCAATTCAAGGGCGATACATAATGTATCGCCCTTTTTTTTACCTAAAATATCGCTTCCCCTTCCCCAGTAAAGCCATCAGATAAATTCATAATTTGAAATAATTCCTTATTAAAATCTAAAAATACCCTTAAGAATTGCTTACAACTCTTTACCTTTTGCTAAAAAATATGAATAATGCGAACGCTCCTGATAACCATTCTCATTGGTATTTACAAGGTAACCTCGTGAAAAAAAATAAAAATATCGCGCCTTCATTCATGGAATTAACAAAATTAGGCGTCTTTGCAGGATTATGTGTCGGATTAACTACGCCGGCCATCGCTGACACAGCAAGTAACACCTCTAAACAAACAAGCAAATCGAGTGAAAGCCAAAAGAGTGATGACACCCTCATCATCAAGGCGACGCTTCCTTCGCTATATGTCCCTAAAACGTTGTCGGACCCTAAGTTTACGCGTCCTCTCGCGGACACCACACGTACCGTAACAGTGGTGCCTGAAAAAGTTATTCAAGAACAACACGCAACCACCCTTACCGATGCCATGAAAAACGTCGCCGGTGCGGGGGCTTTTTTTGCCGGGGAGAATGGTAGTTCGACGACTGGCGATGCGATTTATATGCGTGGCGTCGATACCTCAAATAGTATCTACGTAGATGGTATTCGCGATATTGCTGCGGTAAGCCGTGACACATTTAATATCAGTAACGTCGAAGTCCTTAAAGGGCCTTCCGGTTCAGACTATGGGCGCAGCGCCCCGTCAGGCTCGATCAACATGATCACTAAAAAGCCCGAGTTATCGACCAACGTCGATGGTTCGTTAAGTTACGGTAGCGCCTCGACTCGCCGTGCAACCGTCGATTACAATCAGATGATCAACGATAATGCCGCTTTTCGAATCAATATGATGGGTGATAATGGTCACGATAAAACCCGTGATAAAGTCAGCCATGAAAAATATGGTTTTGCACCGTCTATCGCTTTTGGTTTAGAAACTGGCACGCGCCTATTCCTCGATTATGTCCATGTTCACCAGAACAATACCCCTGATGGCGGTATTCCAACCATAGGGCTACCGGGCTACAGCGCGCCAAATGGCTATTCAGCGCTGAACAGTGCTGGAAAAGTCAATCGCCATAACTTCTACGGCACCGACTCAGATTACGATAAGTCCAGCACAGATAGCGCAACAATGCGCTTTGAACATGACTTCTCCGATGTAACGACCCTAAGAAATACCACTCGCTGGTCGCAAACTAGCCAAAAATATCTGATGACTGCTGTCATGGGCGGCGCGTCGAATATCCAAACCCATAATTCCCGTAATGTCGATGACTGGACCTGGAGTCGTTTAGCAAATACCCGTGACTCAGTGAATAAAATCCTGACCAACCAAACAAACTTAACCACTAAGTTCAGTACAGGAAGCGTTAAGCACGACGTAAGTACTGGGGTTGAATTCACTCATGAGAGCCAAACCATCCGCGGGCTCAATGCAATCTCACCACCTGCCGTCAATATCTACCATCCAGATAGTTCGATCTCGGTGGGCGGCCTGTCTCGCAATGGTGCAGATGCCCATGGCACCACTGATACTTTTGGCCTCTACGCATTCGATACACTACAACTGACCGAGAAGTTCGAAATCAACGGCGGTGCCCGTCTAGACAGCTACCAAACCGATTATAAATCAGCAACCGCTTGCGGTGGCTCGGGCCGTGGTGCTGTTGCCTGTAGTGCTGGGGTAGCGAAAGGTACGCCGGTCAGAACCGTCGACACCAGCAAGAGTGGAAATCTGTTTAACTGGAAAGCGGGAGCCTTATACCACCTGACCGAGCATGGCAACGTCTATGCTAACTACGGTGTTTCACAGCAACCGCCGGGCGGAAATAATTTCCAATTAACCGCTAGCTCCACCACGTCTAAAAATGCTAACAGCACAGACTTCCAGCCGCAAAAAGCGGCCACAGCCGAAGTCGGCACTAAGTGGAACTTAATGGATAGCCGCTTACTCCTGACCGCTGCCCTCTTCCGCACGGATATCAAGAATGAAGTTGAGCAAGATGCCAGCACTAAAGACTATTCACAAGTCGGTCGCAAACGCGTTGAAGGCTACGAGCTGACGATCAGTGGCGATATCACAGATAACTGGCATGCATTAGCGGGCTATACCTTACAGAATGCGAAAGTATCTGAAGGGAAAGCGGTGAATAACGATGGTTCTAAATATCTCAGTTATACACCTCGCCATGCATTCACTGCTTGGACAACCTACCAAATCACGCCTGATTGGGTAGCCGGAGCGGGTGCCCGTTATGTCGGCAGTATGCATCGCGGCACTGACGGTGCGGTAGGTACGCCAAATACCATCGATAACTACTGGGTTGCCGATGCGATGACAGGCTATCAAGTGAATCGTAACCTCGACCTTCAGTTAAATGTGTATAATTTGTTTGATAAGCACTATGTGCAATCTATCAACAAAAGTGGCTATCGTTACCACCCTGGCGCAGAGCGCAGCTGGATGCTAACGGCGAACGTACACTTTTAATCTTCAGCCAATGCTGTGGCACTTTGCCACAGCATGTTGTTATTGAGTTCGCAGACTATGATGCATCATATTAAAGGCGTACTAAATGCCGAACAGCTATCCACCCTCACTGAGCACCTTGCGCAAGCGGAATGGGTCGATGGCAGAGTGACAACCGGCCAACAAGGGGCGGCGGTCAAAAGTAATGAGCAAGTGAATACCCATACCGCGCTGTATGCTGAGCTACAACAGTTCGTTCTGCAGGCAATTAATCAACATCCACAATTTTTTAGCACCACACTCCCCGTTAATATCTCCTCACCTCTATTTAACCGCTACCAAGGCGGCGGGGCTTACGGCTTTCATGTCGACGGTGCGGTACGACGTGAAGAAAACCTCTGGTTACGTACCGATATCTCTGCCACGCTTTTTCTAAATGAGCCAGAAAGTTATGAAGGGGGCCAGCTCGTCATTCAAGACACCTTTGGACAACATAAGGTTAAACTGCCTGCGGGCGATATGGTGATCTACCCTTCCAGTAGTTTGCATTGTGTGACACCGGTTGTTGCTGGCCAACGGATCGCATCATTTATGTGGATCCAATCGATGGTACGTGACGAGAAAAAACGCGCAATGCTTGGCCAACTCGACAACGATATTCAACAGCTGGCAGCGCTCGAAAGCGCTAACGAAACACGAATGAATTTATTAAACCTGTACCACAACCTGTTACGCGAATGGAGCGAAATTTAGGCGTTAGACATTAACCCTTCTTATCGCTACTGCCGAGCATTGTCACTCCCATCACGACCTGTTATGTTGTCATCATACAGTTAAGTTACGGATAAAGAGTTTATGAAACAGCGGGTCGGTATCATTTTTGGCGGGAAGTCAGCAGAACATCAGGTTTCGTTACAATCAGCACGGAATATTTTAGAAGCGATTGATAAAACAAAATTTGATGTTGTTCTGTTGGGGATTACGAAACAAGGGCAATGGTGCAGCTATCGTGTTGAACATTTCCTTGAGAATCCGACCGATCCTAAACGTATTGAACTGGCAGAAGCTGATGGGAAGCTACACTTGCAACCCGGCCAACAGCAAGCGATTGGCTCGTCTTCGGCGATCGATCTTTCCCAGATCGATATCATTTTCCCTATCGTTCACGGTACGCTGGGCGAAGATGGCACGCTGCAAGGACTCTTACGTATCCTGAATTTACCTTTTGTCGGCTCAGACGTACTGGGCTCAGCAATTAGCATGGATAAAGATGTCACCAAGCGTCTGTTACGCGATGCGGGCTTAAATATCGCGCCGTTCGTTACCCTAACGCCAAGCAATATTGAGAACATCAATCTTGATGATGTCGTATCACAATTAGGTTTACCATTATTCGTTAAGCCAGCTAACCAAGGCTCGTCAGTCGGTGTCAGTAAGGTGGAGACCTTAGCTCAGTTAGGTCCAGCCATTGAAGAAGCCTTTCGTTTTGACCGCAAAGTCTTGGTTGAAACGGCAATTATTGGTCGTGAAGTCGAATGTGCGGTATTGGGTAACGAGCATCCGCAAGCGAGTCGCTGCGGAGAGATCGTCCTCTCGGATCAATTTTATTCTTACGAGACCAAATACATTAATGAGCAAGGGGCCCAAGTGAAGGTTCCTGCCGATATCGATAACGACACAGAGAATAACATCAGAGAAATAGCGCTTAAGGCTTACCAAGCTATCGAATGCTTCGGTCTCGCACGGGTGGATGTATTCCTTACCCCAAGCAATGAAGTGATTATCAATGAAATTAATACACTGCCTGGCTTCACTAATATCAGTATGTATCCAAAATTATGGCAGGCGAGCGGTTTAAGCTACCAAGATCTGATCACTAAACTGCTCCAGCTGGCGGTCGAGCGCCATCAGCAACAAAACAAAATCATGTCGGCGTTCGATCACTAAGCGCTGGACTACCCTCGGACCAATCGGGGGTAGTCAGATTTCGGCCTTCGGCTTTCGAAAGATAGAGACGTGAATCGGCTTTAGAGACCAACCGCGTAATTATCTGCGCCCACTCTTCATCGTGATCAACTGTCGCCACTTCCAACCCTAAGCTTATCGTAATGGAAAGCGAACGATCGCTTAATGAAAAATCATGTCGTGCCACCTGTAAGCGTAGCGCTTCAGCCTGTTGATAGAGCTGCTCGCAGGAAATATCGAGTCCAATTAACGCAAACTCTTCTCCGCCAAAACGGGAGATATAAAACTGCTCTTTGCAATCACGTCGCAGAATGTAGCCCAATTCACTGAGTACTGAGTCTCCCGCCTGATGCCCGAAATTATCGTTAATCGCCTTAAAATAGTCGATATCAAATAGAATCATTCCCACCGACCGTCCAGACGGTAATGGGACGTCATTGAGCTTGTCGAAAAGCCCAGCGCGAGATAACAGTTGGGTTAAAAAATCAGTATTGGCTCGGATCTCTAAGCGCCTGTTTAACGTCTTTACCGCATCGATAGTGACTGACACCATAAAGGGTGTCAGAACCATAGCGGCAACACCCAGTCGGATAGAGACAAGAGTCATAATTTCGGGCGGAGTATCGGCCAAGTGCTCACCAATTAAATTCTCATAAACCATCATGATTTCGAGAATACCGACCAAGAACGTCACGAGTGTGGAGACAAAAACGGGCAGGACTAATGCACACCAGATCAATACGGGCAGCGGAAAGGCGATACTGCCTGGCCCGCTGACTAGCGCGGCCCCCAGAAACAGAAGAGGCACCGATAATACTGCCAACACCGATGTTCGCTGCCAGACAAACTTTTGAGAACGTTTAAAACTGAGGATAAGGGGAAGGATCATTAATCCCGTCGAAAATTGTTCACTTACCCGCAAGGCAACATTTAATAAAGTATCGGTAAGGGTTTTCGCCTCCACGCTCACGACCTCTCCCCATATCCCGGAAAGTAAAGAGGCCGCGAGACAGACAGGAAATAATATCAGCACTTGTTTGGGCGTAAGCTGATCAGTAGGGTTTTTCCACATGCCTCTAAGCCCTATCGCAATCACCGCAATAAAGATGATGTTCGCCATATTGACTAAGATTGCTGAGGATAACCATCCGGAAAACAGATAATCATTAAGGAACATCGCCAATGCACAAGCCAGATAATTGGTGGGCCGGTGAGTCGATGGATAGCGAACAAAAATACCCGCCACCACCGCATTCACTATCCATAACATCGACAGCACAAGGGGCAAGCGCAGATGGCTACTGACATAGCAAAGAAAGAAGGTGAGTAAAAACAGGGCAACGGTATCAGCAATACCACGAAATCTATCTAGAAAGGCTATCTTTTCCATATGAGTCAATGCGCAACGCAGGTCTTTTTTAAGCGGATTAGGTCGGGCTAACGATACTCCCTAGCCCGATTGGCTGCCATTTAACCATAAATTTTATGAATGGGTTACAACAAACAGTGCCTAATACAGTGTGGTTACGGTGTTTTTTTCCAAACACGTAACGCTTGCTCTCTGGCTTGGAGCTTAGCTGAAGAACTCATTTTGCCGTAATTTGGGCTTAACCCTGACTCCCAGTCGCCATAGCTTGGATTGGGGAGTAAGAAGAATTCGGTCCCAAATTTATCGTGATTTTCTGTAACAAAACGACGACGCTGAACATTATCTTTATGCCAAGTGGCCTGGCCAAAATCGTTGAGGTTATCCCCAACATAAACCACTACCTGATAGCCTTGATTCTTAATGCTGTCGAATCGCGCTTGTTTATTACTGCTGGATGTATTCAATAATAAGGTGTCTGACGAGATACCTGGGAAACCGAGTGCACGAAGGTTATCTGCCGTCGCTTGACGATCTTGTTCCGCTCGGTTGGAGACATAGAAAATGGTCCCGCCATGGCTATCGATGTAGCGTGCAAAATCGACGGCCCCCGGAATGGCTAATGCTTGCTTGGCATGCGTCCACTGAGACCAAGTGGCATCGGTAAAAGGCACTTGTTGTTGTGCCGCCCACGCCTGGTACGCACTGTTATCAATCATCGTTTCATCAAGATCGACAATCACCGCTGGGGAATGTATGCCCTTAGCGGCGGCTTGCTGGAAGGCTGACGTCGCGAATCTGAAGGTTTGAAACGCAATCGCTTGGTATTCCCCCGATTGCTGCATCCAGTTAACTGCCATGGTCGATTGATCGGCCAAACGTTGATCCGCGAGTTTCTCCTGTGAGGTACAGGCACAGATCGCGCTAATAAGCGTGACGCAAGACATGAATTTAACCGCATTCATCATAGCAATTACCCAGTTATCATTAGGAAAATTAGAGTTTCACTGAGCGTAAAACAACAAAGCGCGCATCGGAAGCAATTAATTGGCAATTACCAAATAATTTTTTTAATTTTCGGTGATAATCGAGATGGCGGTTTCCTATAACACGTAACTCACCGCCATAGCCCAAGCATCTTTTGGCATCTCTGAACATTTGCCAAGCAATATGATCAGTGATCGCGCTTTGCTGATGGAACGGCGGGTTACACAAGACGGCTTGTAAACTGCCACCGGTAAAGCCACTCAAACTATTATTGACGGTGAACTCACAACGGGAGCGATCGTCTGGTAAATTTTTCTCAACATTAAGCTGACTTGATGCAACGGCCATCCACGATTCGTCAACAAAATGTACCTTCGCTTCCGGGTTTTGTTCTAGCGCCAGTAATCCAACGACCCCATTGCCACACCCTAAGTCAACGATAGTGCCTTCGAGTTGCGAGGGTAAGTGTTGTAAGAATAGTCGCGCGCCGATATCCAAAGATTGCCGCGCAAAAACATTGGAATGGTTATGCAATGTGTAAGGCGTTCCCTCTAACGGCCAACTCAATATTCCACTCGTGGCAGCAGGTTGTGTAGCGGTCAATTTGGCAAAAACGAGACGCGATTTTTTCCAAGCAAGGGAAGTGTATGTCTCACCCAACCATTTTTCAAAAAGCTCAAGGGTGGAGCGATGAATATCTTTTGCTTTAGCTGCTGCAATGATCACCGTCTCGGCCGTCACGACTTGGCGTAATGCTTGGAGTTGATGTTCAAGTAACGCTAAGGTTTTCGGGATTTTTATTACTACCGCAGCCATGCCTTCAGGTAATGCGGCAAGGCTATCTAAAAACCTGACGTTATTCACGGACAATTCGTTGGTCGCTAGATTGTGCAGGGTGGCTTGCTGGCTGATAAACGAATCGCTAACTTGCCAAACTTCGCGAGGTTGAAGTCCACAGGTTAGCGCCCCAAAATTATCATTAAAGACGAGGACAGGGCCGTCGGGTAATGACTGCTGGAGTAAATATTCATCTGCGGAATCCCACGCTTGTAAGTTGGGATCTGCCGCATTGGTTGGGAATCGGTTAAGGGTAAGCGATTGTCCACTTACTTGCAGTTCATTCATCGAGGTCTTCTCTGTCTAGTCGGAAAATCATTAACGTGGCGAAGTATACGCAGTTTCTGTGTTAAACCCAACAATGCTCAGTATTTGGCCCTATAAGAAACTCTCTGCCTGCTGGATCAAACTCGTTTTCGTTAATGCTCCAACAAATTGTCGCTGCTGAGGGTTGTTTAATACGGGTAACCTTTCGAGAGTCACTCGGCTGAAAGCTTCCCACCCCTGTTTTAAGGTTTGATCTTGAAAAACATAGGGGAAATCCGTTTCCATCACCTGTTCGATCGGAGAAGTTAACGTGATGTCCTCAGCTAATACCTTTTCAACGATTTTATGAATAGAGACCACGCCCAAAAACCGCTGCTCTGCGTCGATAATATAAACGTAGCGTTCGCGTTTATGCCCACTGGCATTAAGTGCTTGTTGCACCGAGTCTTGAGGGGAAAGACAGGCTCCAGGAATAATCACTTCGCTGATACGGGTTTGGTCGAAAGTAAATTTCGCGTTCGCCCGAGATAAATGCGTGCCAATTAAAGGATAAGTGGTCGGTGAGTGGCACTGATAAGTCACCATGGTTGCCACGACACAGGCAATCATTAAGGGAAATAACAGGCTACTGTTTAGTGTCATCTCCATCACCATTAAGATCGCCATCAAAGGTGCCTGCGAAATTGCTGAGAGCACGGCGGCCATACCAATCGCCGCAAATAGCCATGGACTAAGCTGCGTAAGACCCAGTTGTTGGCTCACTAGGCCACAGATACCCCCTAGGGTCGCACCGATCATTAATGCTGGGGTAAACATTCCACCAACCGCTCCAGAGCCCACGGAACAGCTAGTAGCGATGATCTTGAGTACCAGTAAGGTAAGCAGCATCGGCATGAGATAGTGACCAGCGAACAGGTTGACAATGACCTCATAGCCATTGCCTAGTATGGCTGGAGAGATAATCGCTAAACAGCCTACGGCGACGCCCCCACACGCCAGTCGAAGCGGGAGCGAAGGAATATGGTTAAACCACTGACGGGTTTTCTGCGTGAGGGTAATAAACCCAAACCCAATGAGTCCGCTGACTAGCGCCAGAAAAACGGTAATCAGTAACGGCCCGGTCTGGATTGTGAAGTGCAGATCCGTCAAGGGATATAATGGCGAACGAAAGCCCAATAGCCACATAGTGAGAACGGCTGTCACGGCCGACAACATAATGGGCATGGTTCGTTGCAAAGCAGAAATCCCAAAGGCGATCTCTGCCACAAAAATCGTCGATGCCAACGGAGCATGATAGACCGAGGCTAACCCTGCGGCGGCGGCCATCGCCACCATATCGGTATTCGCTAAGGCAAATCTTTTAGGCACAAAACGGGCTAACCAGCTACCACAGAGTGCTGCAAGTTGCACCATCGGCCCTTCTTTACCGATCGATGCCCCACTACTGATACTCATCATTGAGGAGCACGCCCGAAGGACAGAAGACCCCGTCGGGACGGCATTAAGCCGTGCATTGATGACATCAAGGTAGTCGGATTTGATCGCCGTTTGTTTCTCGAGCTTTACGGCAAAATGCAATAATCCCCCCGCAATAGCTCCGCCGATCCCGACGATCAACGGCCAGTAAACCCAGGGCCATACTTGCATTGTCTGAGTGATATCATCGCTGCGCCCAAAAACCGCAAGGTTAAACAGCGCAATCACCATACGAAAAAGAAGTGTGACGCAGGCTCCTACAATCCCCACAGGAATTGCTAAAAATAATCCATGCCAACTTAGCGAACTGTTTTGTATTTTCACGCACCCTCCCCCGCTTCTATTGGCAGTGTAAAGGCTGTCGCGCCGTTCAACAATTGTTATTGGTTCAGCCTCCCTTCACCTTAGAAAAAGTAAAGTATTTAAAAATATTACAAACAATGATTGTTTCTCCCCTACAAATTTCCTATGCTGATGTCAGCAAAGGGGAGTAACTTCAACGCTGGCAGATCGTCATTACGTGTGAAAACACCGGTCGTCAGGCAGTACGATAAGTATTGTAAGTGAGACCTTGCCACTAGGTGAGGTTTGCAATAATTCCGCTTTGACTGCCGACACCACCCTTTTTGTTTTTCATTAATAAGGAATTGTCTTATGCAGACTGTCGGCACTCCACTGATGTGGGGGATCTTCTCCGTTATCGTCATCATCATGCTTATCATCGATCTACGGCTACAAAGCTCTGGACGTTCAGGCAGCATGAGTGTGAAACACGCTGCCCTATGGTCACTGGTTTGGGTCGGCGTCTCGCTCGGCTTTGCCGCAGGTCTCTGGTTCTACTTACAGCATCTCTCAGGCCATGCGGTCGCATCCGAACAAACCCTAAACTTCCTGACCGGCTATTTATTAGAGAAAGCCTTGGCGGTCGATAACGTATTTGTTTGGTTAATGTTATTTAGCGCTTTCGCAGTTCCCCCCGCGCTACAACAACGCGTTCTCGTCTATGGCGTACTCGGGGCCATCGTACTAAGAACCCTAATGATTTTCGCAGGCAGTTGGCTAGTTAACGAATTTAGCTGGATCCTTTATATCTTCGGTGCGTTTTTGGTCATCACCGGTATTAAGATGTTTTTATCGAAATCGGACGATGGGCATCAGGAAGAGGGCCGCTTGCTACAATGGTTAAAAAAACGTATGCGGGTCACCGACCAACTGGAAGGCGAGAAATTTTTCGTGGTCCGCCAAGGCGTGCGTTATGCCACACCACTGCTACTGGTATTGATTATGGTTGAGTTAAGCGATGTGATCTTTGCGGTTGACAGTATTCCCGCAATTTTCGCCGTAACCACCGATCCCTTTATCGTCCTAACATCTAATTTATTTGCGATTTTAGGTCTACGGGCGATGTACTTCTTGTTATCAGGCGTGGCTGAAAAGTTCAGCTTATTGCAGTACGGACTTGCCGTCATTTTGACCTTTATCGGGGTGAAAATGTTGCTGATCGATATCTGGCACATTCCTACAGCTATCTCGTTGAGTGTGATCGCCACCATCTTGATAGTAACGTTGGGACTGAACCACTGGCTGAATACACGAAAAAAATCATAACGTGATAAAATACTGCAAGGAAAGTTAACCACCTTGCAGTATATCCACCCGACCAAACCTCATCAGATACATCCTCTACATAAACGTCATTTCTCGATATTATCGTTCAAGTTAAAACAACCTCCCTAACAAGATTCGCCTTTAACTTAATTCTCGTTTTCTTATACTGCCGCAGCAAACACGCTTCACTCACGCGTTATCGTGCGAAGCCCTTTTTAAAAAACAATGAACAAGAAAGAATGATGACTTCAAAATCGACTGGGTTAGTAAACTGGATACGTTCGGGGAATCTAATCACTCAAATTATTATTGCGCTAATTGCAGGGATTGTACTGGCGCTCATTTCTAAACCTGCTGCGCAAAGTGTTTCGCTTCTTGGCGAATTGTTTGTTCATGCCTTAAAAGCCGTTGCACCGATTTTGGTTCTGTTACTCGTCACGGCCTCTATTGCAAACCACCAGCAAGGGCAAAAAGTTAATATTCGTCCGATTGTGACACTCTATCTACTGAGTACATTCTTTGCTGCCGTGGTCGCCGTAGTGGCCAGCTATCATTTCCCCCAAACCCTGATACTGACCGATGCCCACTCAGGAAGTGAAGCCCCCAAAGGTATCTTAGCCATTGCGCAAGGTATTTTACTTAGCATGGTCGTCAATCCTGTCGATGCACTGATGCATGCTAACTATATTGGTATTTTAGTCTGGGCAATCGCGCTAGGCTTAGCCTTTAGGCATAGCTCTGTCGCAACACGTAACCTTTTAAACGACTTTTCGGGGGCTATCACTTGGCTGGTCTCGAAGGTGATCCGCTTAGCACCTATCGGTATTTTTGGGTTAGTTGCTTCAGTACTGGGTACCAATGGCTTCAGCGCGCTTTCCAGTTACCTCAATCTACTATTTCTGCTGATTGGCTGCATGCTGACGATGGCGTTAGTGGTGAACCCAATACTGGTCTTCTGGAAAATAAGACGTAACCCCTACCCGTTAGTCTTCCTGTGTTTAAAAGAGAGTGGCGTCACCGCCTTCTTCACCCGCAGTTCTGCAGCAAATATTCCCGTCAACATGGCGATCGCAGAACGATTAGGCCTTGATGAAGACACCTATTCAGTCTCGATTCCGCTAGGGGCAAATATCAGTATGGCAGGGGCTTCAATCACTATCACAGTGTTAACCTTGGCAGCCGTCAATACCTTAAATATTAGTATCGATCTTCCCACCGCTATCATGCTCAGTCTTGTCGCGTCACTCTGTGCGTGTGGGGCCTCGGGCGTGGCGGGAGGATCATTGCTACTGATTCCGGTAGCCTGCAATATGTTTGGCATCCCCAATGAAGTCGCCATGCAGGTGGTCGCCATTGGTTTCTTGATTAGCGTCCTACAAGATTCAGCAGAAACGGCATTGAACTCGTCGACCGATTTATTATTTACGGCCGCTGTCTGCCAAGCGCCCGACGTGCGTAAATCACAGTTATAAAGTCATTTCAGAGCCTCAGCATCCATGAGGCTCTTATCTTTCATATCCCCTTTCCTCGGTCAACGAAAAACGAAAAATGTCAGCCTATGTAAAAAGGGTTGGGATTCGTGAGTAACCTGCGTAAAACTCCCGCTCAAGGGACAATTAAAATGTTTATCACCCTGAATTTTTGTTACACTTGACATCATTATGCTAGCAAGGAAGTTGATGAGCGTTTACTTTTCATATCGTTTTCACAGCGCATAATCTCAGTACTATTGGCTTAAAAATGCCAGATACCTTATTCATTAGGAATGTTAAATGGATACTTTGCAGGCCCTGCTCACCGCACTTTGGCATCAGGATTTCAATACGCTCTCCAACCCCTCATTGGTTTGGATGCTTTACGGTATCTTGTTTATCATCATCAGTCTTGAAAACGGACTTTTACCCGCGGCATTTCTTCCTGGTGATAGCTTATTAATTCTTGTCGGCGTACTGATTGCGAAGGGAACCATGAGTTTCCCATTAACCCTATTCATTCTGACGACGGCTGCCAGCTTAGGCTGTTGGTTTAGTTACATTCAGGGGCGATGGTTAGGGAATACGCCATTAGTGAAGAAGTGGCTGTCGCATATCCCACAGAAATATCATGAACGCACCCACACCTTGTTTGAGCGCCATGGTCTTGCTGCGCTACTGATTGCGCGTTTTATAGCATTTGTTCGCACCTTACTTCCGACGTTAGCGGGCGTATCCGGCTTACGCAGTGCACGTTTTCAAGTCTTTAACTGGCTGAGTGGTTTCCTCTGGGTAATGATCTTAACCTGTGCAGGCTATGCCTTAGGTAAAACGGCCCTATTCCAAAAATACGAAGATAAGCTGATGTTTTGCTTGATGTTACTGCCGGCAGTGTTGTTAGTCGGTGGACTTATCGGTTCATTAATTTTGCTGTGGCGTAAGCGTAAAGCATCAAGGCCTCAACATTAATGCGTCCTTTATTCATTAAGTCTCCGCGACAATACCTTGTTGCAGCGATACTCCTTCTAATTGTACTTGCCGTAGGGGTATTCGCCTACCAGCACACATGGCAATCGCCCGAAGCTGTTGTAAAAATCAATGTGACGAATCACGGTGTATCGCTACCCGATGGTTTTTTCCTTTACCAGCACCTGAGTGCTGAGGGGATTACCATCAAGTCTATTACCTCTGGAAGCGATTCCTTGATCATTAGTTTTAATTCCATTGAAGAGAGTCATGCCGCGGAAAAGGTGCTTAAGAGAATTCTGGATAACGGTTATCGCATTGAATAGTGTTAAAAAATTATTACCGCCCTCACTTTGAACTTTCAAAAAGCCCATCTATACTTAATTGAGTATTTATTAAATGATCCCCTACCTAAAGTAGACGATCATAACGCCTATAAACTGGACTTTATCCCCCCAAAAGGAGTCTCTGATGTCGAAGAATAATGCATCTAACGATTTACGCGCAGAATTAGCTTCATTAGCAGACACGCTCGAAGAAGTGTTAAATCAAGGTAGCAGCAAATCTCGTACCGAACTTTCACGCTTACATCAGAAAGCACAGGACGCTTTACAAAATTCTCGCGACCGCCTGGGTGATTCAGGTGAGCGTATTGCCCAATCTACCCGTGATGCGGCCCAAAAAGCTGACTCTTACGTGCATGACAAACCTTGGCATGGTGTAGGCCTTGGTGCAGCCATCGGCCTCGTTGTCGGCATCCTTATCTCGCGGCGTTAAGATGAGTAGCTCAAGACCTGGCTCAGCACCAGGAGAAGGCATTCTAGGGGTGGGGCAACGTATTCTAACCAGCCTAGTTAGCATTGCTGAAACACGAATTCGTTTAGTGATCGTCGAGCTAGAGGAAGAAAAAGCCAACCTATTGCAGATGCTGCTTATGGTGGGCTTAACGATGATCTTCACTGCGTTTGGTCTAATGAGTTTGATGATTCTAGTCATCCTCGCAGTGCCACCCAGTGCAAGGCTCTACGCCATCATTATTACGACAGCGGTTCTTTTCGGTCTAGCGATCATTTTTGGCGTCTGGGCGCTGGTGAAATCTCGCCGCTCTACCTTGCTGAAACATACTCGTAAGGAGTTGGATACTGACCGTAAGCAACTTGAGGAGAAACAGGCATGAGTCGTCGCGAACGTGAAGCACGCAAGCAAGAATTATTAACGACTATCCAGACTCAACGTATGGATCTCATCTCTTGTCAGCAGCAATGGCTCGTCGCCACTTCACGTTACGACCAGCTGTGGTCTGCCGCTTATGCCGCACGCCGTTACTTCGCAATTGGTGGGGGTGTCTTAGCGTTATGGGTTGCGAGAAAGCCTAAAACGCTGGGTCGTATCGTCAAGAGAGGTTTCGGTTTGTGGAGCAGTTGGCGAATGATTAAAAAGATGATCCCACGCTAATCGCTCTGTTATGATTCCCGCTATTTCTGCGGGAATTTTTTTGCAAAAATTTTAGGGATCTCACGTAAAGCCCAGGATTTCGCCTCACCCATACTGTCTCGCCGCCAAGCCATAATCACATCGATATCGCGCTCATAGGTATTAGAAATCACTTTTAAACGTCCTTGGCGTAAATCTTCTTCGATCATCGGATAAGGCAAGGTGCCTACCCCTAAACCCGCGACGATTGCGCGGTATTTATTTTCAAGGTTACTCACCGTCAACCGGCTCTGCCGATCCAGTACCTGTACGGTTATCGTCGGGCGCTTGCGTGCCGAATCCGCTACCGCAATACCTCGGTATTTGAGACGCACAGACTCCGCATCAGGATCGGGTTCGTTTAGGATAGGATGGTCAGCACTCGCCACATACAGACTTTTCATGCTGTAGAGTTTACGGCTATTAATTTCCGTCGAGGTGCGAAAATGGAGCGTTGGGGCGATCACTATGTCGGCTCGCCCTTCTTCTAAGCTTTCCCATGCACCTGCCAATACCTCGGTCAGTAGATTCAGCTGGGTGTGACTCTTCTCCTCAAGCTTATTGACCAAAGGATAAAGATATTCGCAGCTCACCAGCGCTTCACAGACTATCGTCAGTTGCGGTTCCCAGCCCCGCGCCAAGGCTTCAGCATCTCCCGCTAGCTTATCTGCCGCATCGAGTAGAAAGCGCCCTCTTTCCAATAGTAAGCGGCCTACATTGGTAAATTTAGTACGGTGACCCGAGCGGTCAAACAGCACAACATCAAGCTCGTCTTCTAATTTTTGCATGGTGTAGCTCAGTGCCGAGGGGACTTTTCCCAACTCCTCGGCTGCCGCGGCAAAACTGCCGCGGCGCTCTATCGCATCCATCACACGTAAGGCTTCTAAGGTTAATGCGCGCTCTTTAGGCATAGGATCACTTCAAAAACGTATAGACAGTGGTGACGTGTTTAACGCCATTCACCCGGCTGGCGAGATCGGCTGCGGCTTGACCTTCCGCTGCAGTGACTAGGCCCATTAAGAATACTTCACCGTTCTCAGTCGTCACTTTGATACTTGACGACTTCACTTGGTCACTTGCCAGCAGCTGCGAGCGAATCTTAGTGGTGATCCACGTATCAGAAGAAGAGGTGCCTAAGCTAACATTATTGCCTATACGGATTTCGTTATAGACTTCAACCGTGCCATCGGTTTTCGCCGCGATTTCGCGGGCGGTGTCCGCTAAGGCTTGAGTGGGAGCCTGACCCGTTAACAGGACTTTTCCTTGATATGCCGTCTCGTTGATATGGGTAGTGGTTTTGACCTCTTTGTTAGTCGCCAAGGCATTGGCTACACGCAGTTCTAAGGTGCCATCGTCAACCTGAGTCCCTACCGTACGCGCATCAGTGGCTGACTTGGTGGCAACGCCTGCCGAGCCAATCAATACCGCAGCACAACCTTGTAGTGCGAATGTGCTGCACAATACGACAGCTAAAAAGGGGAATCGCATTCTATTTCTCCTTAACCTTCCTGATGAGGAAAAAGTGAGTTATCAATTAGCTCACTTAAACAATTAACGGTCAGCATATGCATTTCTTGAATACGCGCATTGCGGTGCGACGGTATCCTAATTTCAACATCTTGGGGTCCCAGCAATCCCGCTAATACCCCACCATCAAAGCCCGTTAATGCCACGATAGTCATATCACGGGTGACCGCTGCTTCTACGGCCTTCACGATATCCGGGCTGTTTCCGCGTGTCGAGATCGCTAACAGGATATCTCCTGCCTGACCCAGCGCACGCACTTGTTTAGCGTAGATTTCATCGTGCTGACGCTCATTACCAATTGCCGTCAGCATAATATTATCTGCGCTTAAACAAAATGCAGGAAGGCTTGGCCGTTCGTTCTCAAATTGATTGATCATCGTGGCGGTAAAATGCTGTGCATTGGCGGCGGAAGCGCCGTTACCGCAACTCAACACTTTATTGCCATTGAGTAGACACTGGACTATCACCAGGGTGGCACGTGAAATAGCGTCGGGTAGCGCCTCAGCCGCGGCGATTTGTGTTTGTATACTTTCAGTAAAACACGCTTTGATTCTATCCTGCACTGCATCACCTAACTTTGTTGATCTTAATAAAAAGCGTTTTTGATCCAGTTTACGCGAGACCCTGTCACCGCAACTACATCAAACCGGCAATTTGCGGTCGACAAACACTTATTATGGTTAGCTAACCAATAAGCCGCCGCGGCCTTAATGTTCTGTTGTTTACGCCAAGTTATGCTGGCTGCCGCATCACCGTAGAGATCATTCTTACGATAACGGACTTCGACAAACACATAAGTTTGCTCGTCTAACATAATCAGATCAAGCTCACCTTGTCGATATAAGACATTACTGGAAATCCAGCGTAATCCTGCTTGGCACAAATAGCGGCAGGCGAGCTTTTCCATTTGCTCGCCTCGCCGACGTCGAGTTACTTGGCGGGAACAATCTCCCCATGGGTATATTGGTTCCATGATAACGTCCTGTTAATCACGCAATTTTGTGTGGCTTTCAGCAGACCAGTATTCCCTTGTAGTTGGTAACCGGGTTGCTGACGCAACGGAGTAAAATGATTGGCCAACGTCCAAGCATCCACCCCCATCGCGTAGAGACGAGTCAGGGTATAGTCTTGATTGAACTGACCGGTGACCTGCTGTTTCAAGCTAGGATTAGCGCCCGACAGCAGCGGGATATCACTAAACTGCAGCCCTTCCATTTCGAAGCGGAAATCCGGTCCAGTACCCGCTTGAGAACTCAGTGAATTCGCGTAAAACGCCACATGGCTCTGTGAACCAATCTTCATGGTGATGAGCGGCTTGATTAAATCTAATGACGCTTGGTTCGCCACGATATAAACAGAATCGACGCCTCCGCTGTCGGCAACAGGCTGAGCGCTTGGCGCATCAAAGGTCATACCTGCGACAGTCACGGCACCGCTATCTGAACTTGGCGCAGCCGTCACCGGTGTCCCGCTTAAGGCGATTCCTGCATTACTGTTAATCTTACTCCGTAAGTCGCTTTCCGAACCAATGGCTTGACGTAGTACCGTCCCCCCCCCTAAAGATTGCCACTGACGGGTGAAGGCTGCAGCAACCCGATCCCCTAAAGAATTACTTGGCAGTAATAGTACTGGAGAGCGTTTACCCTGTGCCCACATATGCTCAGCGGCATCACGGGCTTCGTTCTCTGGCGATAACGCAAAATAACAAACATTAGGGTGGTTCTGTAAATCAGAGGGTTCATTCAGTGCCAGAATGTTCAACGACGTCTGGGTCGTTACGGCTTTTGCCACATCCTCTTTTAGTAACGGCCCAACGACTAAGGTCGCCCCCTCTTGCTGAACTTGCTGTAATAACTGGTCAATCGGATGGCCGTTAGTATCATAGACTTTTATTTGTGCGGCCGTATTGGCTGATGCCGTGCCTAGAACAGCTGCCGTTTGGTTCGACGCATCAGCTGTCGCGCTAGAGGTATCCGCTGCTGGCGTGGCTACGGCTGAAGGGCTAACCGCTGCATCACTGGTCGCCGACGCTGTGGTTTGTGGCGCGCGGATTACGGTATTCGCGTCAGGGGTTGCGGGCGCGCTCGAAGCTAAATGACCATTACGAGCATCTTCAAAACCTTGTTCAATCGCTTTCGAGAAGACGGCACCCGGTCCCGTTAAGGGTAAAAGTAGCGCGATTGTATTAGTAGAAGCCACAGAGAGATTCATCACCTGTGCCAAGCCAGCGGGCAAGGTTTTTGAGGCTGGGTTATCGGGGTAACGCGTCTGCCAGTCTTGCACCGCATGCTTCAGGTTATCTTGATCACCACGGTTTTGATAATAAACACCTAATAGATCTAACCAACCCTGCAGAATATTTTCATTCGCATTAATGGTGATATAACCAACTTGATCCTGAGGGATGGTCACCAAGGTCTGCCATGTAGCATCGAGGTTTTTTTGCTGATCGCTGCCAGCGAGATGAGGTTGTAAAGCGATATAGGCGCGTAGGACGTCGATAGGGGCTTCGCCCTGCGCGCTATCAATCATCAGCTGATAGTAACGCTGACGCTGCGTATCGTTTAACCCTGGTACTGATAAGGCACTCAGTTGCTGCGCCGCTTCACGGAATTGTTTCTGTTTTATCGCATATTGCGCGGTTAAAAAATGGCGCTCAACCTGTTGGTCGGCGGTGAGCTGGCTCGGCAGTTGTTGCAGTTGCTGTCCCGCTTGTGCCACCTTACCCTCGTCAAGTAACGCGCGTATTGCGAGTAATTGCCAGTGACTCCTGCTATCATCTTGGCTTTGCTGCATCTGTTGCAGATAATAAGCAGAACCTTGATTTGCAGTGGGTTGGAGAGTAGCCGATGGCGTCTGATTTTCTTGATAGACACCACAGGCGGCCAAAATAAATCCGGCCAACACAACAGGAACAAAACGCCCTGCGTTACGACGATTCACAAATGAAGAAAGCATAGAGTACCCATTATGTTTTTCTCAGAACGCCCTATAGTAAAGCGGCAATTCGGATGAAACAATGAAACAACACGATCAGTCAGAGATTTCTGTAGGAACATTATATATCGTTCCTACCCCTATTGGTAACTTAGCCGACATTACCCAACGCGCGCTGACCGTCTTAGAAAAGGTCGATCTTGTTGCAGCAGAAGATACACGCCATACCGGCCTACTCCTACAACATTTCGCCATCAATGCGCGCTTATTCTCATTGCATGATCACAATGAACAGCAAAAAGCAGATGTTTTAATAAGTAAATTACAACAAGGAGAAAGTATAGCCTTGGTTTCGGATGCAGGAACCCCTTTAATCAATGATCCCGGCTATCACCTCGTCACCCGTTGCCGTCAAGCAGGGCTAAAAGTTGTCCCTCTTCCAGGTGCCTGCGCGGCCATTACCGCCTTGAGTGCTTCTGGACTGCCCTCTGATCGTTTTTGTTACGAAGGATTTCTTCCTGCCAAAAGTAAAGGTCGCCGCGATGCCCTCAGGGCAGTGTTAGAAGAACCTCGTACCTTAATATTTTATGAATCCACCCACCGCCTCTTGGATTGCCTGGCAGATATGGTCAGCGAACTTGGCGAGCATCGCCATGTGGTACTGGCTCGGGAAATTACTAAGACGTGGGAGTCAATTCACGGTGCGCCAGTCGGTGAGCTATTGGCGTGGGTGCAGGCCGATGAAAATCGTCGTAAAGGCGAAATGGTGTTAATCGTCGCGGGCTATCAAGGGCAGGAGGAAGAACTCCCTGTAGAAGCCCTACGCACCCTCGCGTTATTACAGACCGAATTGCCCCTCAAAAAAGCCGCAGCCTTGGCGGCTGAAATCCATGGTGTGAAGAAAAATGCGTTATATAAGCATGGATTAGCTCAGCAGCAGACCAATTAAACGATAGAAAAACGTGACAATGGCGGTAATTTCCCCTATCATCCGCCGCCGAAGCTGACCAGACAGTCGCCGCTTCGTCGTCGTCCTGAAAGGGAGACGGGCGGAGGGGAGGAAAGTCCGGGCTCCATAGGGCAGGGTGCCAGGTAACGCCTGGGGGGCGCAAGCCTACGACCAGTGCAACAGAGAGCAAACCGCCGATGGCCCGTAAGGGATCAGGTAAGGGTGAAAGGGTGCGGTAAGAGCGCACCGCGCGGCTGGCAACAGTCCGTGGCACGGTAAACTCCACCCGGAGCAAGGCCAAATAGGGGTTCACATGGTACGGCCCGTACTGAACC
>Ga0308162_1000091_pt1 | contig 120010 bp, 107 predicted proteins | sample PhySR2_FD_201370 | JGI IMG/M metagenome (GOLD analysis project Ga0308162, IMG submission 201370) | Phyllosphere microbial communities from UC Gill Tract Community Farm, Albany, California, United States - DLSLS.R2 | ecosystem: Host-associated > Plants > Phyllosphere > Unclassified | place... | reverse complement strand
CGAACAAGTACAGCACGAACGGAAGAAGAAGGAACATCAGCGCACCGCTGGCACGGTGCAAGATGGACACCTTACCGGCCCAGGGCAAGCGGTAACGGGCAATGTCGCCCAAACCGATGTTCCTGTAGATGACGGTTCCATTTTCTGAATCGATTGCCACGTGGCCCTCCGAACAGGCTCCAGACACAGATGAAGTTGATGAACTTGGCGCAAAGCTCGTCTTTGTGGGGTACCGGTCTTCGGTGCTCACCCCGAGCTCGCAAGACCGGTAAGCATGAGCGACGCCACCGCTACGAAGGTCAATAGACTGCGCAACCGGAAGTACCAGGCCGGTATTGCCCCCCAACGCGAAAAAACAGCATCCGTCAGCCAGCAGGCTGCCAGCACCAGCGCCATCCTGACGAGCGCAGTGCGCGGCTCGCCACTGGTGGTTACGCCCCAAGCTGCGAGCGATGGAACGACGCTCCAGGCAAGCTGCAAGGCATGCCTGCGCGTGGTGTTTGCCTCGCCAAGCACGAGCCCCCAGTGCACCGCACCTACAAACGATGTAATGGACGCCGCGTACACCACCAGCGAATGCTGGTATTCGCTGCTCCCCGAGGTGTCCCGCAGGCAAAGCCACGCCAACCCGATAAACGGGACGAGGCCGCCGATGCCGAGCAGGACAGCCAGGCTGCGCAAGTATTTCGGCTGCGCACTCATGACTTAGGTGGCACGAGTAGTCGCCCTTGGCCGCCATCCACGCCGATCTGCTGGCCGGTGATCCAAGAGGCTGCAGGACTGAGCAGGAATTCCGCGAGCGCCGCGGTGTCCTCTCCTTGTCCGAGCCGGCCCATCGGGTTCGTCTTGGCGAGTCGCTCCACAACTGCTGGAGCACTTGTCAGGCGAGAAGACATTGCTGATGTGGTCAGCCCCGGATGAATGCAATTGACGCGGATATTGCGGTCTGCATACGTTGCAGCCGCCGACTGCGCAAGCGCTCCGACGGCGGCTTTCGCGCTGGCAATTGCTTCGTGATTCGGGAAGCCGGCAGTGGCGGCAACCGAGCCGATCAAGACCGCGCTTGCGTGCACTCTGTGGCGAACGGCCTGCTGTACAAACAGACGCAACACATTCCACGCCGAGAAAAAATTGGCGTCGAATGCCTGCTTGAGTTCGTCCTCCGCAGTCAGGTGCAGCGGCTTGATGATGATCGACCCGACGCAGTGCACGAGGCCTTCCGGCGCACCAAACTGAGCGACACCGGCCTCGACTGCAAGCTGAGCGCTATTCCGATCCGTAACATCGGCTGGACATATCAGTGTCGGGGCCGACTTGAGCGCGCCAGCAAGCGCTTCCAGCTTGCTCCGGTCTCGTGCAGTCAGCACCAGCGGAATGCCTGCGCTATTCAATCGTCGAGCGAGGGCAGCGCCTACAGCGCCGCTAGCTCCAGTAATCCAAACAAATCCCATGATGACTTCCTGACGTGTGCCCAACTGAACAGCAAAGGCGCAGGGGCAGGGGTCTTTGGAAATATCGCTTGAAGCTGCTCATGGTCACCGTGGCGTGGCGTGGCGTGTCGGAGCGGTTTAGCGCTCAGCCGTGTTGAGCAAGTCTTCTTGACGGACGATTTCTGCAAGCGCGGTCTCAAGCAGTTGTACCGCCCGGTTTGCGACGTTCCCGAGCCGGCGGTGCAGCAGGGCGTCACGTGCCGAGCGGTATATGCACTCATCGCTATAGCGTTGGAACGCGCTGAGTTGGATCACGAGTTCAGCCAAATGCCGCGGGCACTCGCACTGAATCGCCGAGGCGTGACCGGCTAGAGCGGCGAGCGCCTTGTCGTCGAAGCGGCGGGCCGAGCGCCTGCGAGTGTCGGCATTCAATATGTCTGCCCGGCGGAGCGCCGTAGCCCAATCGACAAGCTCTGCGACGAGCGGTTCAGGCTTGGCTTCAGCGTCGGATTGTCGGATTACGCGTATGCCGCCAAGGCCTGCGCGCTCGGTCGCGCGCACTGACGCCTCTGAGCAGATCACGCTGACGGCTTTCGCGTGCACCGCTTCGGCCAGTGCCGCAATGCGTGAAATCGTTTCTTCCTGAAGCGAAGGAACAGAGGCTAGCAGTGCATCCGCCCTCATACCTGTGCGTGCACTTCGAATTGCCTCTTCAAGCGATCTGGGGTGCCCGCAGACACGCATGTGGGCGCAAGCGCAATTAGCGACGTCAAGTGACACTGAGCCTACGATCAGAAGCGAAATGGGCTCAACGTGGGCCGCCTGAACGACGCCAGACGATTCCACTAGCGCCTTCAGAGATTCCGCATTCAAGCTCGCCACGGCACTGATTGGGTGCCCACGATCAACAAGGCCTCTGATCAGGCGCAGGCGTTCTATGTCTTCCTCTGTGTAGAGGCGTTGGCCCGAAGCGCTCTTCGGCGGCGAGACTACAGCGTATCTGCGCTCCCAAATGCGCAGCGTGGATGCTGGCATCCGAGCCAGTTTTGCTGCTTCGCCGCTTCGGTAATGCCTGGGGGCTAATGACTTGTGGAGCCTTTTCACGAGTCCTCCTCATCACCCTTGTAGGGTAATGCCCCGTTACAACGGCGAACAGCGCATTTCTCTACAGCCAACCACAATGCCTGTTGATGAGTCGGAAATGCATCAATATCCATGCTCCCGTCGTCGCGCGCTGAGAGGAGCTCTTCGAACATTCAACCTGGTGATTGCGCTCGCGCTTCCTCTTTCATGAATCCGGATACTGATTCAGACGCTCACGCGATTTGGCTGCACTGTGTAGAGACGAGCTTGGTCCGAGCAACCAGAAGGAAGTCCCTTTGGCGGTCTGACGTGGTTGTCTCACGCCGCACTCAGCCCGATCGGCTGCCACTTGCCATCGGTGTAGCGTTGAAGCTCGTTGTGCCCGAACCGCCAGAGGTGAAGCCAACCGTTTCTGACAAGTTGCCGGACGACGATGTGGTGTTCAATCACCCGGTCAATGGCTTCCTGTGGCGCGTCCACCAGAACAGTCAGCCGAAGCGGCTCATGGACCCAACGCTCTCCGTCATGAAGCGACTGCCGGGATAGGCCGATTCGCAAATCCCCTCCATTGCCTTCAAATACCCCGATTGAGCTGCCGACGACGTTATGCAGGAGTTTGTTGCCGCTCCCCAGATGTTGCGGATCACATGTTGACGCGTGATATTGCCAGTTGATCCAGTGGGTCACGAGCATGGGCGCCGTCAGCAATTGATCGAGCAGGCTACCGTCGGGATCGTTGCGGTGGTCGTAATCATGTAAGAACACGCGTCCGTCGAGCACCGCACCTTGGGTCCGATAACGCGGAGCGATCACGAAGGCCGCATTGCCGGCCAGCCCCCATTCCGGTCGCGTCTGTGCACCGTCGTTGGCGCGCCGCAGGAGCTTGGTCAAGAGTTGATCATGCGGCAAACGTGCATCGACACCCAGCTTGGGCGCACGCTCGCGTCTGACCTGATCGCAAGCGTGTTTCATTGCGTCTTCAAAGCGTGCCCAGCGCTCAAGCGCGGATTCGGACAACAGATCAAGGTCGAAGGCTTCGATCTCGTCGGTTGTCGTGTTATGCAGCGCCGCCACAAATTGCACCCGTGCTGGAATGTCGACGCCCAAGTTGACGAGCTCGGCGCGCACCTTCGGGTCATTGAGGAGCAGGGCCAAGGTGCGGGCATTGACCTCACCGCTTTGGCCACAGCATGCGCCGCAATCCAAAGATGCCGAATGCGCATTGTTGTTCGACTGGCTGCCATGACCGACGAGCACCACTAGCGGGGCCAGATTGTGAGCGAGCCCCATGGCGCGGAGCACGCGCCCCGCCAGGTCAGCTTTTTCACGTGGAGACTGCGATAGCAGTGCAGGTCTGCATACCTTCTTGTACCGGGAGGGCAATCCTGCCAAGTCTGCACGCGCGCGCCGCTGCGTCGACGGACGGACCCACCGCCACAGCGCGCCGGCGTAGCCAACGCCTGCAATCTCGACAAACGAGAACGCACCGCTGGGCCAGCGACTGGATTGATTCAACTGTGCGGCAACCCCGAGACGGGTGCGCCGTGCGCGTGTGACCGTACCGTCAGCAGAGGGTCCGTCTTGGCCTGTACTGAGGTAGACGCTGTCTGCCACCTCCATCGAAGGCGACAGTAAGCCGGGTAGTTGCGGGCGCCGTGCCCCTGTTCCGAGCGGCGTATAGGCAATGGGTATGCCGAAGAATCCCGCGAAGCCCAGCGTCTGGACCGCCGGCCAGACCGCCTCCAAGGAACGCCGCAAGGGTTCGCTGCGGACGTCAATGCAAAACGCTGCTTGTACTTCAATCTCGGAGGGCTCAGGCGCCACGCAGGACGCTCCTACGCGATGCGCTAGCTGGCGCTGGTAACCGGCTTCCAGGGCGTACTGCCAAACCTCGTCGATCAGCAAAGCGTCCTCGGCCTCTGCAAGCGTCGAAGATGCGCGGCGCCAGGCGTTGCGAAGGGTTGAAATGGCGGTCTTCGTGCTGTAGTCGTCATGACACTTCTGCAGAACGGCGCCCCAGGCAAGCCGAATGGCAAGCAACTCACGCAGGTTTGGATCTTCCTTCCCGCTCTGACGAGCTTGCCACCCAAGGTAGGCGCACCAAGATGCCCAGCCATTCACCGTGAGCAATACGGCTTCCAGATAATCTGGCCAGACATCGCTGGGCAGATCCAATTGCTCCAGCGCCCAGTGTTCGGCGTCCCGGAACGTGGGCGGCAGCTCCGCCAGATGCAGCTCAAGGTTCGGAATGCCCATTAGCAAGCCAATGCCGCGATCGTGCCGTAACGTGTCGCGCCAGAAGGCATACAGCCCATCGTTTTTCTGGATAGCCCAGTCCGACTGATTCTCGTCGAAATAAGCGGCGCAACTTTGGCTAACCTGGTGCGTGATTGCCTCGCGCCAAGAAAGCCTCGTATGGCGCAATGGATCGGTGTCAAGTATGTCGATCAGCAACGGCAAACGTGGCGCTGACCAATCGGTGTTGATGGCATTCAGGCATTGGGAAGCCGTCAGACCGGACACTTTGGCGGCGGGCAAGGCAGCAAGCGCATATTCGACGTCGTCTTTGGTGATGCGGCCAGATTGCCACGCTTGGCGCAGGCTTGGACGGCTTGGAAACACCTGGATGCCTCCAAGCACTGCCATCCGGGCTGCCACTTGGCGAACAGGCATGCTCACCCGGCCCCAATGAGGATTGACTGCAATTGCCCGATCTAAAGGCCATGCCGGTGCGATCGCTGCGCATGCTTGTTTGCAGGCGGCTTCCATCTGCTCCAGCCGCGCAGCGTCCGTGTACTTTTCGGCCTCAAGGTTGACGCAGGCTGCGTTATGTTCCGACATCGGGCCGGGACTGTTTAAGGAGGCAATACCGTTGTTCATGTGAACCTCTCTGAGCAGCATTTACTGGTTTGCATTCGCCTTGGCGGCTCGGGCGACTGCGAGGGGGAAGACATCCGAGCGACTTGGCGTCCATTTGGTCGGCCAGGAGCGCAACGCCAAACGGGTATAAAACTCATCCAAGTAAAGGCCCGCATAACAGGCACGGCGCAGAGAAGCCAAAGCGTGGGGAGATGTCTGCAACGCCACCAAGACGCAATGCATGGCAGCCATGCCGAGCAACGCTGCAATGCCGCCACCTGTGTCGGCGTGGTCCGCTATGCCAGTTGGCAAGAGGTGGAGGACGATTGCTGCGCCCATGAGACCCGCAATACTGATCAGGCTTGCGACAAGTCTGGCCAGCAGCATTGCAGCGGTCGAGCCTTCCTTGACGGATGGCAGCCAAAGCAGTGGCGCCCACGCAAGCGCGAGAATGCCGCTCCACCACCAAGGCCAGGGAATCTGATCCACCAGCGCATGAAGAAGGACGACGATGCCGATTGCGATGGCGGGGGCTGCGTACAAACTCAAGCGCGAGCGCTTTTCATGGCCAAGGAGCTGTTCCACGCGAAGCCGATCGACCACCGAGGACGCGGAGAGAAATGCGTGCGCCTTGTAAAGCGAATGGCCGAGGAGGTGAAGCGCTGCCAGTGTGTACAGGCCCAATCCACACTCCATCACCATGAACCCCATCTGCGCCACCGTGGACCAGGCCAGCCGGACCTTAATGCTGATCCGGGTGAGCATGATCAACCCGCCCATGACTGCCGTGGTCAGCCCTACCGTGATCAGCAGCCAGCGAGCCGGCGCGCTCGGGCTGAGCAGCGGGGCAAATCGGATCAGCACATAGCCGCCCAGGTTCACTACACCCGCATGCAGCAATGCCGATACGGGCGTCGGAGCCTCCATGACCTGGATGAGCCATCCGTGCACGGGCAGCAAAGCTGTTCTCAAGATCACACTGACGGCGATGCAGACCGCGCTGACCTGAAGGCTCGCGGATACCCCTTCGTGCGCAATGTGAAGCCATAACTGCGACAGAGAACCGCTGCCTACCTCGTGCCAGGCAAACGCGGCTGCCGTCACCAGGAAGACATCTGCCAACCGGTCTGCCAAACGCTTTTTGTGCGCGGCAAGCATTGCGAACGGTCGGTCCGGGTAAAAGCACAGCAAACGCTGCAACGCGACGCCGATCGTCGCCCATGCTCCGATCAATACCACCCAATGGTCTGCGAGCAGGAGCAGGTGCACAGACGCCAACACCCCGGCAAGCGCGCCGAGATAGCTGCGTTGCCCTTGCTCGCCTTGCAGGTACCGCGCAGAGAACGCGCCGATGCAGGTGCCCAGCAGTTGGACAAGCACGGCCATCCAACCGCCAATCAGGGACAGGCGCAGCCAAGGCGAGAGGGCGGAGCTGCCAAGAGGTTCGCCGGAACTCCACGTCGCCCAGGCCAAAGAGAATATGGCAGCACACAAGGAGATGGCCGACAGTGCGATAAAGCCGTGCCAAAGTGTCGGCGTACTTGCGCGGGCGGACCGAGGAAGGAGGGCGGCCACCCCCATCAAACCTGCCGGCAGGAGTGTCGAAACAGCCGTAAGAACGTGAACGATGTCCATGGGAAGCGCTGGCGAAAATTCGTGTGCCCGCATCTTCTTCTCTGGAAATCATTCTGTAAAATTCAATGATCAGAACGATTTGATATATAAAACAGAATGATCAGGCTGGAGCAGCTTAACTTCCATCACTTGTTCTACTTTTGGCGCGTGGCCAAGTTGGGACACCTCACGCGCGCCGCCCGCGAGCTGCACACCTCCCAGTCGGCGCTTTCCGCTCAGATCCGCCAGTTGGAAGAAAGACTTGGCGATGCCCTATTCAGCCGGGAAGGACGCAGCCTGGTGCTGACCGAGACCGGCCAGGTCGTGCTGTCCTACGCTGAAGACATTTTCGGACTCGGCCAGGAGATGCTCGGAAGATTGGTTGGCCGAAGCGAGGGAATGACGCGACTTCGCGTTGGAAGTGTGGCGACCCTGTCGAGAAACTATCAGGAGAACTGGATCAAGCCGCTCTTGGCTGACCCCGAAGTGCTACTCACCCTGGAATCCGGGGTTCTCGAAGACTTGCTCGGCCGGCTGGTCGAACATCAACTTGACGTTGTGCTCGCCAATGAAAGCGTGCCCACCAATCCGGATCGCCCTCTTCACTGTCAGTATCTTGGTAGTCAATCCATTTCCCTGGTAGGGCCAGCAGCAGTCTGGAAAGGCCGAACCCTGCACATCCCAGAAGATCTTGATGGGCTTGAGATTGCGTTACCTGGGCCGCGCCACGCGCTTAGAACTCAGTTCGACGCTCTGTGCGCGTCAATGGGTGTGGTCCCCCGATTGCGGGCGGAGATAGACGACATGGCCATGCTGCGTCTGATTGCACGTGACAGCGGCTGGTTGGCTGTGTTGCCCGAAGTTGTCGTTCAAGATGAGTTGCGAGCGGGAATCCTGGTGACTGTAGGGCAGTCGACGCAATTGCAGGAACGCTTCTACGCCATCACCACAATACGCAGACATAGGCTTGAAGCGCTCGAGCGATTGCTGTCTCAGCCGGTCTAGGCAGACGCCGGACGTGCGAGATGCACCCAGAGGAATAGGGCGGCCGCGTCGCCCCCGCGGCCGGTTGGAACCCGACTCGGCCACGCGGCTCACGGCACGATCACGATAGGCTCGTCCGGGTGGATCAGCCCGACATTGCGATGTGCGAACTGCGGGTTGATCTGCAGCAACTGCGCCAGGGCTGCCTCGACCTGCTGCTCGTCCGACATGGCCTGGCGTTGCGTATCGGAGACGTGCGCCTCGTGCAACAGCGGAGTGCGATACCGGTCGGCAATGCCGTTGAGTGTATCGCCCGACTGCACCACGTACTCGGAATGCGTGGGCGCGGGTTGCGGGGTGGCCGGTGTGCTGGGAGGCTGGCTGGTTGACGGCGCAGTCGGGCTGGCCGACGACGAGGGCGAGGTGGACGGCGAGGTGGACGGCGAGAGCGACGCGGACGGCGAGACCGATGGCGATGGTGACACCGAAGGCGATGCCGATGCACTCGGTGATGCACTGGGCGACGGCGTGACAGCCGATGTGCCGGGCGGGCGCTTGTTCTTGTCGTCCTGCATGAACAGCGGCTTGATCAGGTTGAATGCATACGCCGACAGCGGCAGCAGCGCGATGGCGATCTTGTGCTTGCTGACAAACTCCGACGCATTCGGAAAGTGCGAACTGAAGCGTGAGAGGCCGAGCGCGCCCGACGACAGCAGCATCGGTACGCCCTTGATGTAGTCGCCACCCGCCAGCTGCGCGGCGCCCAGCAGCATGCCGCCGGTGGCGGCCAGCGTGTCTGCCGAGATATCGAACCCGCGCACCGTGCGGCTGCGCTGCTCAATGTCGATGTTGCGCCCGCGCCCGAGCAGCACGCCGGTGGTGTACGCGATCGACGCCACTGTGCCGCCTGTGGGCAGCACGTACCAGATGGCCGAATCGTGCGCCAGTGTCCACGCCTTGGTCGCCATCGCGTGCGCATACGAGGCCAGCCCCGCGCTGTAACCGCCGATGGCGATCTGTCGGCCCCAATAGCCGAGCTTGGTGCGCGGGTGGCCCAGATGCACCTGCTGCAGCCCGGTGCCGCTGAAGACGGCCTGAATCTGTTTGACCAGATCGGCCGACACGGCCTGCGTGGCATCACTGGCCTGCGTGCGCGTGATTTCCCGATTGCCCAGGCGCTGGTAGATGTTGTGCACGCTCCAGTTGGCTTCGGCAACGAACGTGCGCAGGCGGCCCTCGATCTCTGCCAGGTTGGCCGGTACGGTCTTCTCCGACGTGTGGTCTGGCAGTGCCTTGACCAGCCGGTCGACCATCGTCTGCGTGGCCTGGCTGAAGACGCGTGGGTCTGCGCGCTCGATGGTTGCCATCGTCGCCTGATGCAGCACCTGCGCCGAGCGTCCGACACGCAGCAGCAGCATGGAGGGATTGCTGGCCAGCGAAACGGTATTGGCGCCAGTGCCGGGTATGCCGATCAGCACCGCACCTGCGCCCCCTGCCACGGAGGCACCCACGGTCACCACTTCGCGCGCACGCGTGCCAAGCTTGGGCTTGGCACCCTCCACGCCAAGCGCATTGAGTTCCGCCGATGCCTGTTCGGGTTTGACCAGCATCTTGCGCGCGGTCTGCGTGGTTTCCACGCGCCCGGCACTCTGCGGCTCACCGGACGCGTCCACCGACAGGGCTTTCTCGTTTTCCACCATTTCCCGCCAGGTGGGCAGGGGAGCGGCCTGGTTGCTTGCCGACGCGGGCAGCGCCTTCGCGCCCGCGGGGCGCGCAGCCACGCCCATCTCGGTCGTCCATTGGTCGGCAAACTGGCGGGCGCGTTTTTCTGTCGGACTCAGGTGCCACTTGGCTTCCCACAGCGGTTTGGCAAAGTCGATCTCGGTAGCGCGGGCGCGATTGACGAGCGCGGTCGTGTTGCCGTTGAAGACGCGGTCGATGATCGCGTTGACTTGGCTGTCCGACAGGCTGTACTTCTGCTTGCCCAACCGCGCGATCTCGGCCAGCAGCACCTGGTTCTGGGCATCGTACTGGCTCTTGGAGGGGCGCTCGAACACACGCGTGAGGGCGTCGTCGCCATGCAGCCGGCCTTGGGTGGGCGCGCCGTCTTGCTCAAAGCGCAGCACCATGTCGGCCACGGCGGTGTTCAGCCGCTCGTTGGCGATGGCGTCGGCGCCATTGGTGGCGTACGACACGCCCATGTGCACCCAGGGCAGCGTGGGGCGCTCCAGCACCTGTTCGACGAGCTTGGCGTTGCCCCCGCCCGGCACCGGCTCGAGCACCGTATCCCAGCCGTGGAAGCTGACCATCACGTGGGGTGGCGGCGCATCGGCATGGGTGCTGCCCCATTTCTCAAGCATCGAGAACAGCCGCACGTGGTTGTCGTACGCGTCATTGGTGCGCGCGGTGAAGTGGTCGTTGGTGCCGATCAGCGGCCGCGACGGCGCGAATTCGAGGCGGATGACCACACCGGTCTGCGCCGACAGGTCGAGCCATTTGTCGAGACGCGACTGGTGCAGGTCATCCAGGAACAGCTTCCTCTGATCGGCGCCGCTGCCGGATTTGATCTGTGCATTCGCATGGTCGATGGTGGCGTTGTTCACGTCGATCTGCTTGGCGGCCTGCACAAAGCTTGGGTCCTGTCGCTTGCCGACGGCGGCACGCAGCGAATACGGGTCGACCACGAGCGAGATCACCGGCATGGCGCCGCCCGTTTTCTTGATGAACGCAAGAGCCTTGGCGGGGTCGTCGCGTAGGCGATATGCCCGGCCCATCGGCGCCAACCGCGCCTGGAGCGGGAACTCCGAACGCAGGAACGTGTTGACCATGTGCCGGTCTCCCGTGGCCGCCGCCGAGAACCGCTGTGCGATGCGTTTGCCCGCGAATGGCACGCGGCGCGACACGGTGTTGGCGGCCACATCGCGTGCCACGCGCAGCTTGAGCTTGAGCTTGCGCCAGAGCTGCGCATCGGCCATCACCACCTGGGGCGCGTGGTCTTTGACGGGTTTGAATTCAACATTGCTGGCATAGGGATCGGTCTCCTTGCCGGCCAGCAGTTCGACCTCGTCCAGCGGGCGGGTGAGGTTGCCTAGCTTGGGCGCGTCGGGCGGCAGCGCCGTCGTGGTGGTGCTGGAGAGCACCGGCTGGAACACGCCGATCTCCAGGCCGGCGCCGCTGCGATGCCATGCCTCGAATTGATCGGGCGGCAGACGCGTGAGCAGGAAGTGGGTATCCGAGCCGAAGCTGTCGTGTCCGATTGCCAATTCATTGGCCGGGGTGCCGTTGTGCTGCGTGGCTGCCTTGTTCCGCGCGTCATACCACATGAGGGTATTGCCATCGGGCTCCAGGCGGCCGATGGGCGTATGGCCCCCCAGCTTGCCAGCGTGGTCGGCCGTCTCGTAGACGTAGATGTAATGCGTGCCGGCTTCGAGCTTGCCTTGTTTCGCCAGGTTGCGCAGATGGACGATGTTCGCCCCGCTGTAGTCGAGCGCATGGGCGTCGGACTCGGGCAGCATGCGCGTGTCGGCGTAGGCGTAAGCCGTGGCTTCCAGCGGCGTGCCGGTGGTGACGGGCTCCTCCAGCGTGCGCTGCCGCCATTGCAGAAGCTGCGCAGCGCGCCCGCGCAGGAAGCCGCCGTTGGCCTGCCGGTTCAGTGTGGTGGTGGCCTGTGCAACTTCGCCCGGCTTGAAGGCCGGCATGCCGTATTCGGCCCGCTTCCAGAGCGTGCGTGGTTCCAGGAAGCCGCCCAGTTCCTTGACCGTCTCGGGCTGCACCGAGCTCACCACGAAGCGCACGCCGCGCGGCGCGCTGCGCAGTGTGCGTGCGCCGTGCGTCTGCTGCTTGGCAAAGGCAGCTTCGAGGCTGCGTTCGGGCACGGTAGCCCCGTCCATGGGCGCATCCACGTGGTATGTCCATGTGCCGTCGGTGCCGCGCTTGGCGTGGCCCTTCGGGGCACCGCCTTTCTTGTCGATGACGTAGATGATGTCGCTGTCCTTCGCGGCGCTGGTCGCCTCTTGCACGCTCTTGTAGCGCTTGGCTCCGCCGAGCTGCTCGATGTGCGTGACAACCTCGGCGTCGATCTTGTCGGCCGAAGGCGACAGCACATGCGAGCCGTCATCGCTATTGATGCGCGATGGCCCGCCAAGCGCCTGCAACCGCTCGTACGGCACGGGGCTGATGTAGAAGTCGACGCCCTTGCGTGCGGTGTGCATCGCTGAGTTATCACCACGCACGGCGCGCTTGACGATCTTGGGGACGTTGCTGCCACGCACGGCTTGGGGCGGCGCGAAGGTGCCGTCGTCGCGCAGTTGCGTGGTGGCCACGATGACGGGCGTGCCGTCCGGCTGGCTGGTGCCCTTGAGCGCGATCAGGACGGTGTTGCTGCCCGCCTTGCCGGCCAGATCGCTCAGCCTGGGTACCTCGGCGCCGGGCACGTGCCGCAACGTCCGCAAGTCTTTCACATCGAGCCATTCGGCGGCCTGCGCCGCTTTTTGGGCGCCGGACGCCGTCGCCGGCGCCGGCATGTGCGGTGTGCCGGGCGCCCCGCCGTTCCAGCGCGAGGCGTAGTACTGCACGTAGGTCTGGTCTGGCGCGACGGACGTGCGCATGCTGCCCATGGTCTGCGCCAGGCGCAGGTAGGCCTCTGGGTTGTTCGCATCCCACTGCGCGTAGGCCTGCTCCAGGGGCTGCGGCATCTGCGCGCGGGCGCCGATGTCCACACCGGTTGCGGCCAGCACCTCATCGCGGACGTTGAACGCGTTGCCTTGCGCGCTGGCCTCGCCGGCGAGCAAGGACTGCACGAAGCTGCCCTCGCTGTGGCGTTGCAGGCCCTGCAGATCGAGTTCGGCCTTCACAGCGTGGTCGGCCTCATGGCCCAGCGTGTAGACCAGCGCCCCGGCGTCGTGCGCATTGGCGTCGAGCGTGATGGTCTTGCGCTCGGCATCCACGGCAGAGCCCTGGTTGGGGTGTCCGAGGCGCACCGTCCAGCCGGCGTCTTGCAGCAGGCGCAACTGGCGCGTGAGCGTGTCGGAGGCACCAATCAGTGCGCGGGCGCTGGGCGGCAGCGGTGCGCCGCCAAACGACATCGTCACGCGGTCGGCCGGCGTGGTCTCGTATGTGCCGTCGTGTGGGCGGTATTGCGTGCCGGCGCCGCTGTAGTCGGGCGAGCCGGCCGGGCGTGCCACGGGGCCGCCGAGGTTGCGCGCCGGGTTGGCGGGGTCGATGCCGATCTCGGCAAAGCGCCGGCTGGTGGCTTTCTGCAGTGCGGCGCCGTAATCGAACGGTACGCCGTATTGCGCGGCGGCCTGCTGCGCCAGCACGGTGTCGTGCTGGGCCAAGGAGATCGCGTAGGCGCGGATGCTGCCAAAGCTCTGTTCCGGGCTGGGCGTGCGGCCGATGTCGGTGGCGCCAAATTGCGTGTTGCCGGCGGCAAACCTGTCGATGGCGCTGAGCAGCCGGTCGACCATCGCGGGGGTCGGTTCCGCCGCGGTGGACACGCCGCGCAGCTGCGCCTCGGTCATCGACGGCACGGTGTCGTGGAAGTACTCCGGATGCTGCTGCTGGTAATGCCGCAACGCCTCCACCACGCGGTCCACAGCCGCACGGTCGGTGGCATACACGACGATGTTGTCGGCGCGCGGGCCGGCGGCGTCGGGGCCGGCCGCCTTGGCCGCGTAGATGCCGGGGAAGCGGCCGGGCTGGTCCACCACGCCGCGCACCAGGAAGTCCAGCACGTCGAGCACATGCGACGTCTTTGCGTTGACATAGACGCGCTCGGTGACGGCGTCCGGGTCGACCCGGCCGTCCTCGCGCAGGAAGTGATAGAACGTGGTGCGCGCACGGCCTTCCGTCGGCATTGTGCTGTCAACGAAGGCGCCGTCGGCTTGCGACACGGTGTAGGCCCCTTCGGGGCGCTGTTCTGCCAGTGCGATCAGGCGAGGGAAATAGAACTCGCCCGGCATGGTGTCTTCCGGGCCCGTGACGCCGCCCGTGCGGGCGTACATGCGGTACACCGCGTCGTTACGCAACGCGCCATCTGCACCGTCTGCCTGCACCCTGGCAAGCAGCGCCTGCTGCGACTCGAGTGCCGATTCGGCACCACGCGGCCCCAGTTCGGGCACCACGCGCTGTACCGGCGTGCTGCCCGGGTCGGGCGCCACGCCCGGCATGCGCATGCCAGAAGCAGCCAGGTTGGCTGCCGCCGCCTCGTAGGCCTGCCGTTGCGATGCGCCATGCTGGCGCGCCACACCCATGCCGGCCCCCATGAGCCCGGCCGAGGTGAAGAACTGCACCCAGTCTTCGCCCGTGGCCTGGCCGTTGGATGTCGCCAGGGACTGCCCCTGGTGCAGCATGGCCGCGAGGTTGGTGTTGAGCGCGCCGGTGCCCATCAGTCGATAGGCGAGGGCGCCGCCGCCCAGGAACTGCAGCCCCGCCAGCCGGCGCAGGCGTGCGGGCAGCCTGGCGAGCACGTCCGCCCGGTTGAGCAGCGGGATGGCCTCATTCAGCCGCTGCAAGCGCAGCGTGCCCCGCGTGAGGTCGGCGACGACGCCCGGGTTGCGCGTGACCCCGAACACGGCATTCAGCCGTTGCGCCGCGTTGGCGGTTGCCGCGGGCGACCCATACAGCGCGTGGCTGAGCACGGCGTTGGTGAGGTTGTTCTGGAACGGGCGCAACGCCCAGCGATTGTCATTGAGCAGGCTGATGCGCGCCGCATCTTCCGCGCTGGCACCGCGCGTGATACGCACCGCGTTGATCGCCTCCATGAAGTCGGCGTTGTAGGCGCCCACGCGCGCTGCGGCCACGGCCGTGCGGTTGACGAGCCCGCCCACGCCCGCTGCCCCGCCCAGCACGTTGGCACCCAGGCCCACCCAGTTCCACGGATCGTCGCGCCCCTTGGCGGTGGAAAGCGCTTTGATCGACTGTGCCGCGCCGGCCACGGCGGTCACTGCAAAGTACGCATCGGCCAGGTTCGATAGCACCACGGCCCACAGCGCAGCGGTCTCGGGTTGCACGACGGTGGTGACGATGCCGGCCGCCACCGTCAGGCCGATCTCCAGATCGGTCTTCAGGTGCTCCCAGTTGTACCAGTGGTCGTCGGGCTTGTAGGTCTTCCAGTAACCGTCGTCGGTCATCAGGTTGCCGTTGGCATCGACCACCCAGTGCGGCTGGGCGATCAGCAGGCCGCGATCCAGCCCGCTGTGCGATTGCCAGTCGCCATAGCCGTTGCGCACGGTGGTATCGGCCGGGCCCACGTCGATATAGCGCCCGTCGGTGCCGATGCCCTCCATGATGGCCAGGCGCTTGGCGTCGCCCTTGCCCTCGCGGTTGTCCCACCACTGCATCGACAGCGAGGTAAGTGCCACGGGCGTGGCGCCGCTGGGCGTGTTCACGCCTTCGCCGTGCATGAGCTGACTGGCCACCTGGGCCAGTGTGGTCTTGTGGCCCTTGTGGTCGTAGACGACTTCGTTGCCGTTGTATTCAGCAAACTGGCCGTCGGCCATGGCTTGCTGCTCGTCCAGAGAGCGTGCCGAGTATGTCGGGTCCAGCCCGTATGCCTGACCCACGGCGTTGTACACCTGGGCTTGGCTGGTGACGGTGTGCATGCCGTCCTGCCAGGGCAGCCCGATGGTGTTGCCACTGGCCGTGACGCCGGCGGTGGTGCCCGAGCTCACGCCTGCGGTGTCGGGCGCCCAGTGCAGGTCGTTCTGCAGCCGTGGGCTCGCGTTGGGCGCATTGGGGACCGTGCTGACCGGCGCCGGCGGCTTGGGGGAGTCTTTGAAGCCGGTCTCGCGCCGGATCTCTTTGCTGACGTCGTCGCCGATGTTGTCGCCGAGGATGTCCTGCGTGAGCTGCATCGGGACGTTGTCGTCCTTCACATCTTTCAGCCCGAAATCCTGTCCGGTGACCACGGCCATGCCATCGCCGCCGACAAAGTACGTCGTGTTCAGCCGCGAATCCACCGATTCGGTGCCCAGCCCGCCGTTGTCGAGCGGCTTGAGCATCAGGCCCTCGATCTGCTTGCGCAGGTCGGTCATGTCCTGGTTGCGTGCGCCGCCCGCGGCTGCGTAGATGCGCGACATGGCTTTCAGGTCAGTCACGTCCAGCTTGCCTTGGAACTGGCTGTGGTACAGCGCAGCGGCCAAGTCCGGCGCGACGCCGTTCATCTGATCGGCCGCGGCGTTGGCCTGATCACCCTTGTCCTTGCCGAATACCTGGGCGCCGCTCTGCTGAAACAGCGACTGGGTCTGCGGTGCCTGGATCGTGTCGTCCAGCAGTTGCGCGTAGAAGATCGTGCCCTTGTAGACATCGAGCGACGTGCCCATGGCGGTGAGCCGGCCCTGTGGCGAATCCTTGCCGTCGTTGGCGGCGGTGCACATCATGGGCGCCTGGTCGAGGATGGATTGCAGCGCGCGCTGCTGCAAGCCGGAGATGCTCGCATCGCCCATGACCTGGTCGAACAGCGGGTCACCGGACTGCATGCCGGCGAGCAGGCCCGTGAGCCGTTTGGCCGCCGCCGCGTCGCCCTTGCCCGGGCCACCGTTGGTTTGCAGAGCGTGCGCTGCGATGTGCAGCACCTGTTGCGCGCCAAGCCCCGTCTGCCATTGCTGGAAGCTCGTCAGCAACTGTTTGAACTCGGGCGAGTCCTTGCCGGTGCCGCGCGCCGTCTCCATCTCGGGCGCGATGCCGGCCATGGTGACGGCGTTCTGCGCCTTCCACAGGGTATCGACGTTGTCGGGGTTGAGCTGCCAATCGCCATCTTCGGGTTTGCGGCCGGCGGCTACATTCAACGCCTGGTCGAGGTCGTTGTGATACGACTGCAGGGCGTGCGCGGCAGCGGCTTTGAGGTCCGCGTTGTCGGGCGCCTTGTCAGATTTGGCCTTGGCGTCTTGCCACGCCGCGTAGTCGGTGCGGGCCTGCGTGACCGCGCTGTCCAGAGCCTTCTGGTCGGGCTGGATGTCCTGCTTCATGATGCCGGCCGTGACGCGCAGCACGTCCGGGTCCAGCACGTTCAGCTTGGCGAGGTCCTGGGCCCCGGCATCGACGGGGTCCTGGGTCGGGTCTTGGTAGTAGTCCTCCAGATGCTGTTGCGCAGCCACTGTCAGTGCTGATTGCGTCAGCATCGCCTCGTTTTGTTCGTTGCCGCCGAGCCACGCTCGCGTGGCGGCAATGGCCTCGGGCAGCGTCATGCCGCTGGCCACCAGTTGGCCCAGATGGGCGGTGGTGTCGGGCTGGGCGCCGTCGCGCTGCGTGTCGGGCGTTTTGGCATCGGGCGTTGCTGCCACGTTACCTTTGCGCAGGGCGTTCACGCCGTCCTGCAGGTCCTGTTCGGTAAAAAGCTGGTCGCCGTCGACGTCCTTGGTGGCCTGGTCGATGGGGTCGCTGGGGGGCTGGGGCTGCCCGGCCTTGTCCCCTGTCTTGTCGCCGGTGTTGTCCTGTTGCCGCGCCACGGTCACCGCCTGGGCACGTGCCAGCACCGCTGCCTGGGCCCATGTCTGGTTGCTGATGTCGGCGTTTGCCTTGTCGTTGCGCGCGGCATCGAGCGCCTTCTGCAGGCCGGCCGCATCGGCCGTGCCGCCGCCCAGCGCCTTGTCCAGCGCCGCCTGGGCCTTGGATAGGTGGGCCGCATCGTCCGGCCCGACCGGCACAGTGGGCGGCGATGGCTTCAGGCCGGTGTGCTTCTGCAGCGTTTTAGACAGCGCGCCGTTCGGGTCTTCATCGATGATGGTCTGGTACGGCGCCATCGATGCATTGTTGGCCTTGGCCAGGCCCAGCGTGTCGAACGGTGTGCTGGGCGGCGTATAGCCGTTTTCCTTGTAGCGGTCCTGGTCGGCCTGCGCGTTGTAGAGGAAGGACCGCAGGCTGCCCATGACATGGGCTGCGCCGTCGCTCTTCGGGCCGCCCAGCGCGTTGACGATGCGGCTGATGGGGCCGTAGTAGTCGTCGCGCTTGTCCAGCGTTTGCATGGAGGGGGCGTAGACCTCGGGGTCGCCCGCTTTGATCTTGCTGTCGACCTTGCCCTGCAGGTTTTGCGTGTAGAGCGACTGCGCCAGTTCGGGCGAGGCGCGCTGCACGTCTTCGAGCAGCGCTGCGATGTCGCGCAGTTCGCCAGGCGTGCCCACCTTGGTGATGTTGTCGTGCGTGATGCCGGCGTTCAGCACCGAGTTGACGAGGTCCTTGTACAGCACCGTGTCCTTGTAGCGCGATAGCGCATTGCCTTCGGCCACCAGCGTGTCGTGCGGGTTCTTGCCGCTGGCGTGGGTGATGTCCTGCAGCGCGCCAGACTGGATGTCCTGCGTGCGTGCATCGTCCATCACGCTCGCATAGAGCGGGTCGGTGTTGGCCACGCCGCGCAATTGCTGGGTGAGCGCCTGCGCTGCCTTGAGGTTGCCGTCAGCACCGCCCGACGCGCGTGCGGCCTGCGCCGCGTCAACGATCTCTGCGGCGTGCAGGTCGTTCAACACGCTGGCCGCGTCAGGCTTGCCTTGTGTGCCACTTGCGGCGCTATTGCGTTGCGCGACCAGGCGCTCGGCAAGCAGGCGCCGATCGGTCTGGAGTGGATCAGCACGCCACTGGCTGTCGGGCTGGCCGGCAGCGGTGTTCAGTTCATCGGAAAGGGCGGTGTGGTAGGCCTGCTTGTCGCGCGCCAGCGTGGCCGCGTCGGCATTGGCGGCCTTGTCCTTCTGCCAGGTCTCGAAGGCGGTCTGCGTGGCCTTGACGGTGTCGTCCAGATTGGCGGCCGGCTTGAGCTCGACGTGCAGCGCCTTCACCACGTTGTCGATGGTGGGTTTGGAGAAAATGCCGAGCCAGACGTCCTGCTTGGCAGCATTCTGGATGGGGTCGGCATCGGCCGGGACCTTGCCGTCTGCCACGGCTTTTTCGGCTGCGATGGTCAGGGCGGCTTCGCTCAGGACCGTCTCGTTTTGCTCGCTGCCGCCAAGCTGGGCACGTGCTGCGTTGACGGCTTCGGCCTCGGTCATGCCGCCGTCGAGCCCTGCCTGAATGGCGGCCCGTGCGTCTTGCAGCGTCACGGCTTGCGTGGGCGGGGCCTGGTCGGTTGCCAGCGGTTTGTCGGACAGCGAATGCGTGGCGCTGTCCAGCGTCGTGTTGTCGAACACGTGCGTGAGGCCGACCTGGCTGGCGGCCTGCTCAAGCGCATCGACCTTGGGTTGCGTCGTGGCCGGTGCCGACTTGTTGTGTGCGGCCTGCAGCAGGATGGCGGCCCGCGCAAGCGCATCTCGGCTGACCGCGGGCTGCGTCTGCTGGATTTTCTCAATGGCAGCCTTCAGCGCCGCCGTATCGTCGGGTGCCTTGCCCTGGAGCGCATTCTTCAGGGCCGTCTCGGCATCGGACACATCGCGTGCACTGGGGGGCGGCGGCGGTTGGATGGGCTTGGGGGGCGTCGGGACGCCACCACCGCCGTCGATGGCTCTGAGCATAACGATTCTCCTGGGCAGACTACGAGCACTCGCCCATGATTGCCGCGCTTGCCAAGCACGCCTATTCGGAAAACTCGTAGAAAAGCGTGCGAGACCGGCCGCTCCATGCTGCGGACTACGGGATCCAGTGGCGGTTTCCTGGTCGCGCACACGCTTGTAGCGTTGCGCTTTCTCCGGGTTCTGGCTGAGGGATTCCCATGCGGCCCCGGGGTCCGTGGTTTTGCGAGCTTCGCGCCACATCGCCATCAGCACCTGCGCCGGACGAACAACGCTGGGCGGCTGCGGCGCATACACAACGCGTGCATCTCGGGAGGTTCTGATTCACGCGCGGTTGGCTTGGATCAAAGAACCGACGGACGTACCGGCGGCATAGTCGGCGCGTGTCCACGGTATCCGTAAGGAGCCCCCATGAATGCCCCCGACAATGTTCCCGGTGTCACCCGGCATAGCCTGCTTGAGGACGTGCTCGCCATCGTTACCGGTACGCTGTTCGTGTCGCTCGGCATCACGCTGTTCAAGCAGGGCGGTCTGCTGTCAGGCGGGACGGCCGGCGTGGCCTTTCTGATCCACTACGCCACATCGCTGCCCTTTGGTGTGGTGTTCTTCACCATCAATCTGCCGTTCTATTACCTGGCGGTGCGGCACATGGGTTGGCGCTTCACGCTCAAGACGTTCTGTGCGGTGGCGCTGGTGTCGTGGCTGAGCGAGGTGCACGCGCATTTCGTACAGATGGGGTCGCTCAATCCGCTGTATGCGGGTGTCATTGGCGGCACGTTGATGGGCGTGGGCTTCATCGTCCTGTTTCGGCACCAGGCCAGCCTGGGCGGCGTCAACATCGTCGCGCTGTATCTGCAGGACAAGTACGGCATTCGCGCTGGCAAGCTGCAGATGGCGGTGGATGTGTGCATCGTGCTGGCGTCCCTCGTCGTGGTCAGCCCGATGGCGCTGGCGGCCTCGTTGGTGGGGGCGGTGGCGCTCAACCTCAGCATTGCGTTGAATCATCGGCCCGGTCGCTACCTGGTCACGCAGACTGCCAGCACTGCCGCCGGGCATGTCGGCAGCAACGGCTCGCCGGGTTCCTCAATGGCTTAGCAAGGCATCGGCGCGTTGCGTCGGGCATAGACGGCCTACGTCCCCGGCACGCCCGGCATGTGGAACGCGATGCAGCAGGACTGCGCAGTGTTCACCGAGCCCGTGAACTCCAGCGAGGTGACCGCCAGTTGGCTTGCGGCCATCTCCCTTCGCATTCCCTTCGTATCCCATTCGGTCACGAACGCCACGCCGCTGACATGTCTCACGCAGGCGTAACGTCGTCAGCGTGTGCCAACACGTCCTGGACCCTCGTGTCGACCACAGTTTCCCTTGTGCTGTCCGACGCTGGGTGACATCCGTCGAATTCGCACGTGGGGCGATGAAAAACGCCTCAACGGACGAATCAACGGCACCGGACATTTCCACGTCCAGGCAGTACTCATTCCAATGGGAACCTTGCCTGTGCGGGTTATCCCGAGTTTCGATGGACGCGTGTCTACCCTAGCATGAAGTTCATTTTGAGAACAATTGTTCGTAATACGAACTTCTCGCTTGTCAGTGAAGCGAAGGGATGGTGCTGGTAGAGGCGGTATGCCCTGATCCATTCCTATGAAGCATTGACCGTCCGTTCAAGCCATAGCGCGCCTTGGAGCCTGTTAAAAGCCGGCACGGATTGTTGCGGCTTATCTCTAGGAAGCCCCATGAGTAAATCTATCGTCGACGCACAGAGCATCATCAATGGCAGTCGGTTCGGCCCGTTCCAGTGGCTTATCTTTGGGATGTGTTTTTTTATCGTCCTGTTGGATGGCTTTGACACAGCAGCCATCGGCTTCATTGCGCCATCGCTTGTGTCGGAGTGGGGCATTTCGCGCCCAGCGCTTGCCCCGGTTCTAAGTGCTGCGCTCTTTGGCTTGGCAGTGGGTGCTCTCGTCGCCGGCCCACTTTCAGACCGGATCGGGCGCCGTCTTATGTTGATCGTCTCTGTGCTGGTCTTCGGCGTCGCGTGCCTCGTATCTGCATATGCGAGCAACATCACAAGCCTGATAGCGTTGCGCTTCGTAACCGGTATCGGGCTTGGTGCCGCAATGCCGAACGCAGTGACCCTGATGAGCGAATTCTGTCCTGACAAACGCCGCGCGGTCATTGTGAACCTGATGTTTTGCGGCTTCCCTCTGGGCGCCGCGTTCGGAGGGTTCTTGGCCGCCTGGATGATTCCACATTTCGGCTGGCGTAGTGTTCTCATGCTGGGCGGTCTTGCGCCGCTTGCATTGCTCTTTCTGCTGGTCTTGCATTTGCCGGAGTCTGTTCGCTACATGATTGCGAAGAGCCAATCCGTAGAGAAGATTCGCCGTACGTTGGCGAAGATCAATGTGGCCGCACACGACGCGTCATCGTTCTTCATGACCGAGCAGACCCAGGCCCCATCGGGCCAAGGCGGTATTGCATTGGTTCTGTCCCGATCCTACGTTGTCGGATCCGTCATGCTTTGGTTGGCGTACTTTATGGGGCTGGTGATCTTTTATGCCTCTATCAATTGGATGCCCATTCTCTTGAAGGAGGCCGGGCTCACGCCAAAGGCTGCAACGTTGATTTCTGCGCTCTTCCCGCTGGGCGGCATTGGTGCTGTTCTGTGCGGCGCTCTGATGGACAAATTCAACGCCAATCGGGTGATTGCGACTTGCTACGCGCTCACTGCCCTCACCGTGTATGGCATTGGTCAAGCCGTTGGCAACGTCGGACTGCTCGTTGTTGTTGTTTTTGCTGCCGGCGTTCTGATGAATACAGCGCAGTCGTCTATGCCCGCTCTGGCCGCCGCTTTCTACCCGACGCAAGGTCGGGCTACAGGCGTTGCTTGGATGCTTGGAATTGGGCGGTTTGGTGGCATAGCGGGTTCCTATCTTGTGGCAGAGCTCACTCGCCAACAAGTCGGGTTCAGCGGCATCTTCTCAATCATTGCCATTGCGGGCTTGATCGCGTGTGTCGCCCTCTTCATCAAACAGCGCGCGCTTCCGCAGAAGTTGGCGCCAGCAGGGCTTCGCTCAACCGAGATAGTCGGACACTAAGCTCCCGCTTTTGGAAGTTCCCTTCCTCAAGGAGAGCGTTACCGCGTTTTCCTGGCTGTGATAGGTCTCGACTGCACTGACGGCGCAAGCAAGGCGGCCCCGATTCCGTTAGACTATTAATTGACGCATCAATCGTTGATGCATCATTTGTATCGTCACTCCTCCGTCATGGCCGTCCACACCGCGCTCCCGCACTCCCATACCCAGGTCTTGCCGTTCAAGGAATCGCTCTTGGCGATGATCGGCATTTGCTTTGTCGTGGTTCTGGTCGCCTTCGACCAGACCGTGGTCGGCACAGCGCTGCCCACGGTGGTGGCTGAGCTGAAAGGCTTTGAGCTGTATGCGTGGGTGGCAACGTCGTATCTGTTGACGTCCGTGGTGACGGTGCCAATCTTTGGCCGCCTGGGAGATTTCTACGGGCGCAAGCCGTTTGTGATTGCCTCCATCGTGGTGTTCACGCTGGCGTCGGTCATGTGCGGCATGGCGGGCAGCATGACGTTTTTGGTGTGGTCGCGGGCGCTGCAGGGCATTGGCGGCGGCATGCTGGTTGGCACGGCCTACGCGTGCATTCCCGATCTCTTCCCGGATGCGCGTGTACGTTTGCGCTGGCAGGTAATGCTGAGCGCGTCGTTTGGTATTGCCAACGCCATCGGCCCGACGCTTGGCGGGTGGATGACGCAGGCGTTCGGCTGGCGATCGGTGTTCTACGTGAACATTCCGTTCGGTGTGTTGGGGCTGTGGTTTGCGTGGCGCTTTTTGCCGCATCTGCGTCAGAACGTGCACACCGGGCGTATCCGCCTGGACTGGCAGGGCGCGGTGCTGATCACGGTGGCGCTGGGTGCGCTGCAGTTGTTCGTGGAATGGCTGCCGCGGCATGGCCTGTCGCTGCCGCTGTTTGGTTGGCTGGTGCTGTCGGCCGCGGCATTTGTGGCGCTGTGGTGGTGGGAGCAGCGTGCAGAGCAGCCGCTATTGCCGTTCGACATGCTGCGCAATCCGGCGCTGGCCGCGCTGTTCATGCTGGCGTTGCTGTCGGGCTTCTCGATGTTTGCGGTGCTGTTCTATGCACCGTTGCTGTTCCAGGGCGGGTTTGGCATGTCGCCGCAGGAAGCCGGTCTGGTGATTACGCCGCTGGTGGTGTGCATCACGCTGGGCAGCATCATCAACGGGCGCATCGTCACGCGCATTCCCAATCCCAACGCCATGCTGTATGCCGGCTTTGCGCTGCTGACAGTGGCGGTGGCCGGCATGTCGGTGTCGTCCAAGGGCATGCCGCATACGGTGCTGACGTTGCTGATGCTGCTGGCTGGGCTGGGCCTCGGTTTCGTGCTGCCCAATCTGACCGTGTTTGCACAGCAGACGGCCGGCCGTGCGCATCTGGGCATTGCTACGGCGCTGCTGCAATCGCTGCGCATGGTGGGCGGCATGGTGGGCACGGCGCTGGTCGGCACGCTGGTAAGCGAGCGCTATGCCTCGGGCGTTGCCAATGCGCTAAGCGCTGACAGCGCGATGCAGTGGCTGCGCCAGCTTGCCGATCCCGAAATTCTCATCGATCATGACTCGCAAGCCGCGTTGCTCTCGCAGTTGCATGCTGCCGGCCACGACGGTACGGCGCTGCTCGAAGCCGCGCGACACGTGCTGGTCAGTGCCATCCATATCGGCCTGATCGTGGCGACGGTGGTGGCGCTGATCGGCCTCTGGTATGTGCGCCGCGTGCCGCCCGTGGTGCTGCACCATGTCGAGCCTGTGCAACATACGGAATAGGCGAGACACGCCGGAGCGGTTAGGATGCGCGGTTCCCCAGCAATCTCAGCCCTGATCGATGACCTCTGAACGCGAACGCTTCGCCGTCATGCACCAGTTCGGCCGCACCTATCGTGCGTTCATGGCCGCCTTCGAGGCGCATGTCGGCCAGCCAATGCCGCGCTGGCGCATCCTGCTGGCGCTGCATGACAACACCGGCGGCGGCATGGCCCAGAAGCAGCTCGCCGAGCGACTGCAGATGGACCCTGGCGCGCTTACCCGCCAGCTTAAAGTGCTGGAGCAGCTCGGCTGGATTGAACGCACCACCGATGCGCGCGACAACCGCCTGACCAACGTGTCGCTGTCAGACGCAGGCCTGGCCATCGTGCTCGAATGCATGCCGCGCCGCATCGCCTTCATCAATGCCACGCTCGACGGGCTGCCGGACGACCTCGTCCACGCGCTGTCCGAAGCGCTGGCGCAAATCGAAACGCGCCTGGCCGAAGTGCCGGCGCTGGCCACCGCGGCCTCCACCGCATCCGATATCAAGACCGCAGATCGGCCCGCAGACCGCTAATGCGTGCCGAATGCGTTCCGGAGACAACCATGTCCATGGTGATCAACAGCGCGCTGTACCGAAACGGCAAGCGCGAACGTGACCTTTCCGTCGAGGCCATCAGCGACGTGCTGCACACGCCGGGCTCGTTTGTGTGGCTAGGTTTGCATGAGCCGGACAACGCCATGCTCGACCGCGTGCAGGAGGAATTCGGCCTGCACGATCTCGCCATTGAAGACGCGCGCAACGCGCACCAGCGGCCCAAGCTGGAGCTGTACGGCGACGTGCTGTTCATCGTGCTGAACACCGCGCAAATGGAGGGCGGCAACGTCGTCTTTGGTGAGACACACCTGTTTGTCGGCAGGGACTTTCTCGTCTCGGTGCGGCATGGGCCGTCGGCGTCGTATTCGCCGGTGCGCGAGCGCTGCGAGCGCACGCCGCAACTGCTGGCCAAAGGCGCACCGTTTGCGTTGTACGCGGTGATGGACTTTGTGGTCGACAACTATCAGCCGGTGCTTGAACGCCTGCAAGAAGAGTTCGAGCACATCGAAAGCCAGATCTTTGGCGACACGTTCGATCGCGCTGCCATCGAGCGGCTCTATACGCTCAAGCGCCAGCTTCTGCGGCTGCGCAATGCCGCGTTGCCCGTTGAAGACATTGCCGGCCAACTCGTGCGCCTGCATGACGACGTGGTGCCCAAAGAGCTGCGCGCGTATTTTCGCGATATTGCCGACCATGCGCACCGCGCGGTGGGCGCACTCGACGTGATTCGGGAAATGCTGACCACGGCCATCTCCGTGAACGTGGCGCTGGTGTCGGTCACGCAGAACGACATCGTGAAGCGCCTGGCCGGGTGGGGCGCTATTCTGGCAATTCCAACCGTGGTGTTCAGCAACTACGGCATGAACTTCAAGGGCATGCCGGAGCTGGAGCATCCGGCTGGGTACCCCATCGTGCTGGCGTGCACGGCCACCGCTTGCGTGTGGCTGTATCGCAAGTTGCGCAAATCGGGCTGGATCTAGGAGACACGAGATGGCGCGCTGCTGCTGGGCGGGCGAAGACCCGCTGATGATCGCGTACCACGACACCGAGTGGGGCGTGCCCTCGCACGATGATCGTCACCTCTACGAGATGCTGATCCTGGAGGGCGCGCAGGCCGGTTTGTCGTGGCAGACCATTCTGCGCAAGCGGGCGCGCTACCAGGAAGTGTTCGAGGGGTTTGATGCCGCACGCGTGGCGCGCTTCACGCCGGCACGCATCGAAAAGCTGCTCGCTGATCCCGGCATCGTGCGCAATCGCGCCAAGGTGGAAGGCGCCGTCATCAACGCGCGCAAGGTGCTGGAGCTTCAGGAAGAAATGGGTTCGCTCGACGCATTCCTGTGGGCGTTTGTCGATGGCAAGACCATCGTCAACCGCTGGGACAGCTACCGCGATGCACCCGCAGCGACTGATGCGTCCAAGGCGATGAGCAAGGCGCTGGTCAAGCGCGGTTTCAAGTTCGTCGGCCCGACCATCTGTTATGCCTTCATGCAGGCCACCGGCATGGTCGATGATCATGAAGCCGGGTGCTTTCGCGCCGGGAAGGCATAACGCTCAGGGCCCTTTTTGATGCGGCGAATGTCCGTTATTCTCGCCAGTCCCAACATTGACGGAGTCGTTCTTCATGTCGCTGAATTTTCTCGGCATTGCCGGTAGCCTGCGCCGCAAGTCCACCAACCAGGGTCTGCTGCGCGCAGCGTCCACGCGCGTGCCCGCCGGCGTTGAAATGGACGTGGCCGACCTGACGGATATTCCGTTCTACAACGCCGACATTACGGACAAGCCCGCTTCGGTGGTGCGCGTGCTCGAACAGATCGGGCGCGCCGATGCGCTGGTGCTGGCCTGCCCTGAATACAACTACTCGCTGGCGCCGGCGCTGAAGAACATTCTCGACTGGGCCTCGCGCGAGCCCAACAACGCGTTGCTGGCAGGCAAGCCGGTCGCGATCCTGGGCGCGGGCGGCGGCATGGGCACGTCGCGCGCGCAGTACCACCTGCGTCAGGTGTGCGTGTATCTGGACCTGCATCCGTTGAACAAGCCGGAAGTGTTTGCCAACGCGTTTGCTGGCGGCTTCACCGCCGATGGCGATCTCACAGACGAGCGCATCGCCGGCCTGATCGCCGAGCAGATGCAGGCGCTGGCCAACTGGACGTTGAAGCACAAGGCTTGAATGAAGCCTTGCAGTAGATGAATTACTCGCCGGCGTGCAGCGTGCGGTTGCGCCCGGCGAGCGAGCCCGCCACGAGCGAGGCCAGCGCAATTGCGCTGAACAGCCAGCCCATCACGGCCCAGCTGCCGGTCAGATCGTGCAGCACCCCCATGAGATACGGCCCCGCAGCGGCCATGGTGTAGCCAATGCCCTGCGTCATGGCCGACAGGCTTGCCGCCACGCGCGTATCGGCCGAGCGCAGCACGATCAGCGACAGCGCCACGCTGAAGTTGCCGCCCTGGCCAAGCCCCAGCAACACCGCCCACCACCACAGCGTTGACAGCGGCGCATATAGGCAGCCGATCAGGCCAGCCCAGCACATCAGCATCATCAGGTACACGGCGGGGCGCTGATCTCGCCCGAGCCGCGCCACGAATGGTCCGCCCAGCGCGGTAATGAGCTGCACAAGAATCGACACCGCGACCACCATGCCCGACTGCACGGCAGATAGCCCGCGGTCTTGCAGGATCACGGGCAGCCAGCCGAACACGCAATACGCCAGCGACGATTGCAGCCCCATGTAGAGCGTCACCTGCCAGGCGATAGGCTTGTTCCACAGTGACACGCGCTGAAGCCGAGTGGCTGCGCCCTTGCCGTGCGCATGCCGCATATGCGGCCACCAGCCGACAAAGGCCAGCAGCGCGGGCAGCGCCCAGAATGCCAGCGCGGGCTGCCAGCCGCCCAGCCATGCCGAAAGGGGCGCGCTGGCACCGGCTGCCACCGCGGCACCAAAGCACAGCGCCATGGTGTAGACGCCGGTCATCAGGTCAGCCTGCCGGCCGAAATCCCGCTTGACGATGCCCGGCAACAGAATGCCCGTCACGCCAATGCAGGCGCCCGCTGCCAGCGTGCCGATGAACAGCGGTGCAACGCCGCCCGCGCTGCGCAAGGCTATGCCCGCCGCCAGCGCAATCAGCAAGCCGCCCACTGCGCGTTCTGCGCCAAAGCGCCGAGCCAACACCGCGGCCGCTGGCGCAAACAAGCCCAGACACAGCACCGGCAGGGTCGTCAGCAACCCCGCCGTGGCGCCCGACAGCCCCGTGCCAGCCGCCACCTGTTTGAGCACGGGCGACAGGCTTGACAGCGCCGGCCGCAGGTTCACGCCCACCAGCACCAGCCCGACAACCAGCAGGATCAGCGCGCCGGACGACGGGCGGTCTGCAGCGTCATGCGCAGCAGGAGATGGCGATGTGTGTGGACGTTGGGACATGGCAGAACGGGCGTGCAAGCAAGCTGCCGATTGTAGGCCGCGCGCCGGATTGGTGCATGCGCGCCATCCAAAGCCAATGATCCCGACTCCGTAATTACGTTGGATTAAGGCGCGCAGCGAGGTCTGCCAGCACGTCTGCGGAAGGCGCGCCGCGTTCGGCTGCCAGGGCTAGTGCACGCCTTGTGAGTGCGGTGTACAGCGCAGCGTGATCGGCGCCCCGTGCTTCCAGCGCTTGCAGGTGTTTGTCGATGACGCCGCCGTCTCCGCGCGAGACCGGGCCCGCCAATGCGCCCGCCAGGCCGCGTGCGCGTGCCGCAGCCAGCGTGCCGTCCACCAGCGGCCACATGGCGGCCACAGCGGCATCACGGTCGATGCCCGCGGCCTCCCACAACGTGGCGGCTTCATGGAGTGCGCACAGCAGGAAGCTGGCCGCGTAGTTGGCACCGGCGTGATACAGGGCACGTTGCCCGGCACGCACCTTCAACGGCGTGCAGCCGAGCCGCAGTGCAAAGCTGGCGAGCGCCGCGTCGTGCGGCGCATCGGCGTCAATGGCGATGGAGGCGCCGCCCAGACGTTCGGCATCGTCCGGCAAACCGGCAAACAGAAACAGCGGGTGAAAGCTGGCGGTATCCGCGCCGGCTTGGCGGGCGACGTCCAGCAAGTCGCGCTCGCCGGCACCGCTGCAGTGGATGACGAGTTGGCCGGGTCGCCAGCGGATGTTGTCGACCACGCCTGGGATGGCGTCATCCGGCACGGTCACGAACACCCAGTCGGCGCTATCCGCCACGCCTTGCGGGTTGACCGCCTTGGCGCCTGTGGCTTGCGCGAGCCACGCGGCGGGCCCGGTCGAGCGGTTGGCAACCGCCACGGTGCGTACGCCCGCACCATGCGCCCGAGTGGCCAATGCCCGCGCCAGCCGCCCCGCGCCGATCCAGCCCACCGAGACCGGCGCTTCGATTGCAAAAGACGTCATGGCAAACCTCGATTTTTCATGGCCTGCATCTTATAGCGAAGCCACTTCAGGTGATCGGGCGGTACGGCCGGTAAACTGCACGCCTTCGCCTGCAGCGTTGGGCCGCGCGCGAACAAACGGTTTTTAGGTGGACATGTCAGTGCAGGCAGGCGTTATGCAAAGCAAAAGTAGGGCAACCCTCATCGGGCTCATCGCGGTGCTGTTGTGGAGTTCGATCGTCGGGTTGATCCGGGGCGTGAGCCAGCATCTGGGGGCCGTAGGTGGCGCTGCCATGATCTATACCGTCGCGTCGGTGCTGTTGGTATTCACCGTCGGCTTCAATAATTTGAAGACGTTTCCGCGGCGCTATCTGGTGTGGGGCAGCCTGTTGTTCGTGTCGTACGAGCTGTGCCTCTCGCTGTCGATCGGTTATGCCAATAGCGGGCGGCAGGCGATCGAGGTCGGCATGGTCAATTACCTATGGCCGACGTTCACGATGCTGTCTGCCATTGCCTTCAACAAGCAGCGGGCGAATGCCCTGATCATGCCGGGTGTCCTTGTTTCCATCCTCGGGATTTGCTTTGTGCTGGGCGGTGAGCAGGGGCTGGACATCGCCGGCATGGCCGAGAACGTCAAGGACAACCCGCTCAGTTACGGACTGGCGTTCACGGGCGCGGTGATCTGGGCGGCGTATTGCACCGTCACCAGCCGGATTGCCGAGGGCAAGAACGGTGCAACGCTGTTCTTCATCCTGACGGCGCTGGCCCTGTGGATCAAGTTTTTCGCCACGGGCGGCGGGGCGATGCATTTCAGCGTGTCGGCGCTGGTCTACCTTGCGTTGGCCGCGTCAGCAATGGGCTTCGGTTACGCGGCCTGGAACGTCGGCATCCTGCATGGCAACGTCACGGTGTTGGCGACCGCGTCGTATTTCATCCCCGTGTTTTCTGCTGCCTTGGCCGCTGCGCTGTTGCACGCTCCGCTTTCGTTCGCGTTCTGGAAGGGCGCATTGATGGTGGTTGCCGGGTCGATCCTGTGCTGGCTTGCGACGCGTGGCGGTCGTGCAAAGACGTTGTCTTCGCCCAAGTCTTCCGCCTGACATAAGAACGGCCGCACGCGGGCATCCGCAGTGTTTAATATTCGCAATTAACTGCCAGGATTTTAAAAAAACCGCAGATATAGCCAGCACGGGAACGGGGCGTGCTAGATGCCGGGTAAGCCGCTGCGCCACGACGGAACGGCGGCATACCAACACAGAAACAGGAGGCATCATGTTGAGCACCATTCTCATCATCGTTCTCATCTTGCTGCTGATCGGCGCGCTGCCGTCGTGGCCGTACAGCCGGGGTTGGGGCTACGGGCCGACGGGCGGGCTTGGGCTGATTGTGGTGATCGTGGTCATTCTTGTGCTGCTGGGCTATATCTGACGCCACGATTGACGTCGATGGGCGCGTGGTTCTGAGCATCGCCTGACCGGTTGCCGAGGGGTTGGCTGAGCACCGTAGCGGGGCGAGTGTCTTGCAGACGCTTGACTGGGCATAATCCCAGCTGCGTTCCCGAAGGACACTTCCCATGAAGACAGGTCGACACGCCGTTAGCCGTGCGCCCGGCGGTCGTGCCCGATTCGCTTCGCTGATGCTGGCCCTGGTGCTGGCCGGTTGCGCGGTCGGGCCCGATTATCACACGCCGCCCCTGAGCGGCACCGAAGCCCCGCAAGCTTGGCACGCCACGCTGCCGCACCACGGCAGCCGCATGGCGCTGGCGCACTGGTGGGAGCAGTTTCACGACCCCGTGCTGACTCAATTGGTGGAGCAGGCAGACGCGACCAGCCCGACGATCGCGCAAGCGGTCGGCCGCGTGCGCGAAGCGCGTGCGAGCGTTTCCACCAGCCAGGCGGGGCTGTTGCCGCAACTGAAAGGCTCAGGCTCAGCCACGCGGCAGGGCGGGTTTGGCGGCAGCCAGTTTGCCGGCGGTGCGGGTGGGGTGTCTGCGGGGGCGTTGAATCCGACCCTGGGTTTGGGCACGATCACCACCTTGGCGGCGCAGGCCGATGCGTCGTGGGAGATCGATCTCTTCGGCGGTAAACGCCGCAGCCTGGAAGGTGCCGATGCGCGTCTGACTGCCAGTGAAGCCGACTGGCACGACGCGCGCGTATCGCTCGCCGCCGAAGTGGCCAATGCTTATTTGCAGCAACGCGAGTGCGAGGCGCTGGTCAACATCGGCGCGGCAACGCTGTCGTCCCGGCAGGAAACGCTGCAACTCACTGAACGTAAATTCCGCGCGGGCTTTGTCGCGCCGGCTGATTTTGCACAAGCGCAAGCCACGGTGGGCGATGCCGTCAATGCGCTGGAAGGCCAGCGTGCGCAATGTGCGCAGGGCATCGACAAGCTCGTCACGCTCACCGGCATGGATCACGATGCGCTGAACGGGTTGCTGTCCAAGGCCAGCGCGCAGATTCCGGCACCGCCCGATGCGGGCGTGCCCGATGTGCCGGCGCAGGTGCTGTCGCAACGGCCGGATGTGTCGTCGGCAGAGCGCGCGGTTGCGGGAGCAAGCGCCGATATCGGTGTGGCGGTCGCGAGCCGTTTGCCGTCGATCACGCTGGCGGGCACCATCGGCATCAATTCGTACCGCCTTGGCGGGCAATCGTTGACAAGCAAGTCCTGGTCGTTCGGGCCGTCGGTGTCATTGCCGATCTTTGACGGCGGCACGGGCGCGGCGCGCGTGGAAACGGCGCGCGCCCGTTACGACCAAGCGCTGGCCAGCTATCGCAGCAAGGTGCGTCAAGCGGTGCAGGAAGTGGAAGATGCACTGGTGCGCCTGGACGCTTCCGACCGCCGTGTCGATGCAGCCACGATGGCCGATGCCCAATACGCAAAGGTGCTGGAAGCGTCCAACGCCCGCTACCGCCTGGGCGCGGGCAGCCTGCTGCAGCTGGAAGACGTGCGGCGTACGGCGTTGCAGGCTTCGCAATCGCTGGCGGCCGTCAAGCTTGAACGCGCCCAGGCCTGGGTTGCGTTGTACAAGGCCGTGGGCGGCGGCTGGCGCGACGACGCATCCAACGCTTATCCCGATAACAAGACCACTGCGCCGACCGCACAGGGCCGCGCGCATACCGGAAGCGCTTCATGACAGGACAACGAGTTTGGATGGCCGCGCTGGCCGTGATGCTGGCCGGCGCGCTTGCTGCGTGCGGCAAATCTGCGGAGAGCAAGAACAAGGAACAGCCGCCTGCCAAACCGGCGCTGGCCGTCAACGTTGCGCATCTGGCGCAGCACGTGTGGCCCCGCGCCGCCACGGCCAGCGGTGCCGTGCAGCCGTGGCAGGAAGCCAGCATCGGCGCCGAGGTGAACGGGTTGAAGCTGGCGGAGGTGCTCGTCAACGTGGGCGATGTGGTCAAGCAAGGCCAACTGCTTGCGCGCTTGTCGGATGAAACCGTGCGCGCCGACGTGGCAGCCCAACGCGCCAGCCTGGCCGAAGCCGAAGCCTCGGCCGCGCAAGCTGCCGGCGAGGCCCACCGTGCGCATGAACTCGACAAGAGCGGTGCGATCAGCCAACAGGATCTGGTCCAGTACGACACGCAGGCCAAGACCGCGGCTGCCAAGCTGGCCGCAGCCCGTGCGCAGTTCGAGAGCCAGCAATTGCGCTTGCGCTACACGCGTGTGGTCGCGCCGGACGACGGCGTGATCAGCGCACGCTCGGCCACCGTGGGCGCCGTGGTGTCTTCCGGCACCGAACTCTTCAAGCTCATCCGCAAGAACCGCCTGGAATGGCGCGCTGAAATGCACGGCGACGTCCTGCCCCGCATCCAGCCCGGCCAGGCCGCGCGCCTGCGCCGCATGGATGGCGGCGTGGTGAACGGCCGCGTGCGCCAAGTCGCCCCCACCGTCGACGCCAACACGCGCAATGGTCTCGTCTATGTCGACCTGCCGCCGGAAGCTGCAGCCTCAGGCGTAAAGGCGGGCATGTATCTCTCGGGCGATGTGCTGCTGGGCGATGCGCCGGCCGCGACATTGCCGGAGACCGCCGTGTTCTCACGCGATGGCTACGACTACGTGATGGTGATCGGCCAGCAAGGCCGCGTGCGGCAGACCAAGGTGACCGTTGGCCGCCGCCAGGACGGGCAAGTCGAAATCGTGCAAGGCATCGGCGCGAATGACGGCGTGGTCGCTGCAGGCGCGGCATTCCTGAGCGATGGCGATGTGGTGCGTGTGGCCGCTGCCGGTGCAGCCTCCGCGCCCGCGGCACCAACCACAGCGGCGACCGCAGCCGGAGCCAAGCCATGAACTTTTCTGCCTGGGCGATCCGCAAGCCGATCCCGTCGATCCTGCTGTTCATCCTGATCACGGTGGCGGGGCTGGTCTCGTTCAAGATGCTGTCGATCCAGAACTTTCCCGACATCGACTTTCCTGCCGTATCCGTGACGGCCAGCCTGCCGGGCGCCACGCCCACGCAGATGGAAACCGAAGTCACGCGCAAGATCGAAGACAGCATTGCCAGCATCGGCGCGATCAAGCACATCACGTCCACCATCAACGACGGCAGCTCGACCACGATGGTCGAGTTCCAGCTTGAGAAGGATGTGCAGGAAGCCGTAAACGACGTGCGCGATGCGGTCAGCCGTATCCGCGCGCAGCTGCCGTCCGACGTGCAGGAGCCGGTCATCTCCCGCGTGACATTCGCAAGCCTCCCGGTGCTGACGTACGCCGTGGAAGCAACCGACATGGACGCGGAGGACCTCTCCTGGTTTGTCGACAACACGGTCAACAAGCGGTTGCTGTCGGTGCACGGCGTGGCCAAAGTGACGCGCCAGGGCGGCGTGGACCGCGAAGTGCGCGTGCAGCTCGACCCGGTGCGCTTGCAGGCATTGAACGTTTCAGCGGCAGACATCAGCGCGCAAGTGCGCGGCATGCAGCAGGAAGCGCCGGGTGGGCGCGGCAACATCGGTGGGCAGGAGCAGGCAGTCCGCACGCTTGGCACCGTGAAGAGCGCGCGTGAACTGGCGCAGATGGACATCCCGTTGTCGGACGGCCGGCGCATTCGCTTGTCAGATGTTGCTGACGTGCGCGACACGGCGGCCGAGCCACGCCAGATGGCGCTGTTCGACGGCAAGCCCGTCGTCAGCTTCCAGGTGTTCCGCTCGCGCGGCGCGAGCGAAATCTCGGTGGCCAAAGGTGTGCGCGACGCGCTGGCCGCATTGCAGGCCGAACGGCCCAATGTGCATGTGACCGAGGTCTACAACATGGTCAAGCCGGTGTCGGATGCGTACACCGCGTCGATGCACGCGCTGTACGAGGGCGCCATCCTGGCGGTGATCGTCGTGTGGCTGTTCCTGCGCGATTGGCGGGCCACGTTCGTGTCGGCGGTGGCGCTGCCGCTGTCGATCATCCCGACCTTCGCGGCCATGCAGTTGCTCGACTTCACGCTCAACGGGATCACGCTGCTGGCGCTCACGCTGGTGGTCGGGATTCTCGTCGACGATGCCATCGTGGAGGTGGAGAACATCGTGCGCCACCTGCGCAACGGCAAGAAGCCGTTTGAGGCCGCCATGGAAGCGGCGCAGGAAATTGGTCTGGCCGTGGTGGCGACGTCGCTCACGCTGGTGGCGGTGTTTCTGCCCACGGCCTTCATGGGCGGCATCTCGGGCAAGTTCTTCAAGCAGTTCGGGTGGACGGCTTCGCTGGCGGTGCTGGCCTCGTTGCTGGTGGCGCGGCTGCTCACGCCCATGATGGCCGCCTACATGCTCAAGCCGCAGGACGAACCCAACCGCGACGGTTGGGTCATGACGCGCTACCTGCAAGCGGCACGCTGGTGCCTCGTGCACCCGTGGAAAACGGGCGGTATGGCGGCGGCGTTCTTCGTCGTGTCGGTCGCCATCATCGGGCTGATTCCGGCGACGTTCCTGCCGCCCGAAGACTGGGCGCAGCTTCAGATGACGGTGGAAAGCCCGCCCGGCAGCACGATCGCCCAGACACGCGAGAACACCGAGCGTGTGCGCAAGATCGTGATGCAGCACAAGGAAGTCCGTCACGTCTATACGGCCATCGGCTCGGGCGTGATGGCCGGCGTGCCGGGCTCCAGCGGCGGCGAGGTGCGCAACGGCACGCTCACGATCTCGCTCACCGGCCGGCATGATCGACACATCAAGCAGCAGGACGTCCAGCGCCAGTTGCGCGAAATGCTGGAAGGCGTGCCGGGCGTGCGGATCTCGTTCGGCGCCGTGGGCTCCGGCGAGCAACTCCAGGTGGTGCTGACCGGCGACGACCCCGCCACGCTTCAGCAGGCCGCACGCGATGTGATGCGCGATCTGCGGACCGTGCCGGGGCTTGGTGCGGTGACCTCGTCGGCGAGTTTGCTGCGGCCCGAAGTCGTCATCCGCCCCGACTTTGCGCGCGCTGCGCAACAAGGGGTGACAGCCGCCGCCATCGGCCAAGCCGTGCGCGTGGCAACCGCCGGCGACTACGACGTCAACCTGCCGAAGCTGAACCTGCCCGAGCGGCAGGTGTACATCCGTGTTGAACTCGATCCGAAGGCACGCAACCAGATCGACACGATCCGCCAGTTGCGCGTGCCGGGCCGCAATGGCGCGGTGCCTCTGGAAAACATCGCCGATATTTCCATCGGCAGTGGTCCGGCGCAGATCGACCGCTATGACCGCAGCCGCAACGTCACCATCAGCGTGGGGCTGGAGGGGCGGGCGCTGGGCGATACCAACATGGCGGTGGAGGCGCTGCCTTCCATCAAGAACTTGCCGCAAGGCGTTCGCCGCATTGCCTCCGGCGATGTGGAGGGCATGCAGGAGCTGTTCAGCAGCTTCTTCCTCGCCATGTTCGCGGGTGTGCTGTGCGTGTATGCGGTGCTGGTGCTGCTCTTCCACGACTTCACGCAGCCGGTGACGATTCTGGCGGCGCTGCCGCTGTCGGTGGGCGGCGCGTTTGGGCTCTTGGCGCTGTTCGGCTTCAGCTTGTCACTGCCGGCGTTGATCGGCTTGCTGATGCTGATGGGCATCGTGACCAAGAACTCGATCCTGCTGGTCGAATACGCCATCGTTGCGCGGCGCGATCTCGGTATGTCGCGCACCGAGGCCATCATCGATGCCTGCCACAAGCGCGCGCGCCCCATCGTCATGACCACGGTGGCCATGACGGCCGGCATGGTGCCGATGGCGCTGGGTCTGGAAGGCGATGCGGGTTTTCGCGCGCCGATGGCCGTGGCGGTGATCGGCGGCCTGCTCACTTCCACGCTGCTGAGCCTGCTGGTGGTGCCGGTGGTGTTCGAGAAGGTGGATGACTTCAAGGAGTGGACGCTGCGCAAGTTCCGTGGCGTGCGCCATCACGGGCACAGAGCTGAGCCTGTACCACAGCAGGAGCAGCGTTAACGGCAGCGTCGCCCATGCCTCACGGAGACCGGCGAAGCGACGGCCATCGGAGCGCTACACGGCAGCGTCTCCGTCTTCGGCAATCGATTCCATGGGGCGGCGGCCCCGCCGTGCCACGGCGGGCAGCGTCGCGGAGGTCAGCACCGGACCTTGTTGTCGCGTCCAACGCGGCGCGCGCACGGCATCGAATGCCGGGTTGTCCATGACTGCATTCTCGTGATCAACCGAAAAGCGCGAAAGTGCAGCCGCAAACTGCGTTGCGTCTGCGTGATAGCCGAGTCCGGGCGGGCCGCTGGTTTGCGGACGTTTGCCGTTGTGCCCGTCGGTGTCGGTCAAGCCGAGCTTGAGCTGTACGAGCCCCGGATACCGGTAGCCGCCCGGGCCCTTCATGACGCCCATCAGCCCGCGATGTGGCGCCCGGGCATAGTCCAGCGTGAGCGCCACGCCACGGGGTTTGCCGTAATCGACATCGAGCGGGCCGCCCTTGGTGGCGCGGCGGCCCTGGTTATTGTTCAGGAGTTGCGGATCCAGCAAGATCATGGACGGCTGCTTGGGCAGCAGGACACGGCTCTCAACCGTCGCACGAAAGCTCTGCGCCATGGCGCCGCCCATGGAAGCGCCAGAAATGAAATCCAGTTCGACATGGTTGGGCCGGGACAGAATCTTCGCGAACAACTCACCCGCCCGCTTGGTCGCACGATCAACATCGCCAATCCGGCCGAAGGCGCTGCTGATGTCTTGGCGCACATCCCGGAAGTTTTGTGTGCCGCCGAAGAACATGCGCAGGCGCTGCGGCCCTTCGGTGTCGTTGGCGGACGCAGGCTCCAGCGCAACACTGATGTGGGCGATTCTCATGGCGTTGATCAGTTCTGCGTGCTCGCCCTCTGTCAGGGCTTCGGCCAGGGCGGGATGTTCCAGCGCTGAAAGACCGTAATTCCGGAAGTTGCCGCCGATTTCCTTGGCAAATTTCGAGAACGTCTCGCGTATGGCGTCCCGCTGCTGGGCGCGCACGTTCACGTCTTCCGACGACAGGGCGCCGAATCCCAATGCCTCGGAAAGCGCACTGGCGTCCCGGTCAGGCAATTCGTCGAACGTGCGCAGCGCGTCGTGGACGAGGTTGATCTTGTGCCCCGATTTCAGATCGTTGATTGCCGGCGTGGCCGAGCGCGCTCTCGCTGGCGACAGCCGTAGGTCAGGCTCCACCCGCAACTCGGCCAACGGAGTTGCGATCTGCTCTGAGCGCCGCGTATTGGCCGCTGCCGCGCCGGTGGGCAGTGGCTTTCGGTCACGAAGGTTGCCGATCAAGGTCTCGCGTTTGGCAAGTTCCAGAAACGCCTTTGCCGCCACGCCCGTTTTGGGGATGGTGTCTGGCGACCCACCAAATCGCATCGTCAACACGCGCGCGAATGTGCGGCCTGCTGCGTTCGGGGTGCGCAGATCAGGGTTATGCGCCAGCATGGCAAGCACCGTGTCTTTGTTCGCTGCCTGGGCGAGTCGCATGACAGCCGTATTGCCGCGCGCATCGCGGGCATCGATTGGCGCGCCCGCACGGACGAGCAGATCGACGGCTTGCGCAGAGCGCGCGTTAAACAGCGGCGTCGCGCCTTGATTGTTGGTTGCGTGCACATCGGCACCGGCTTCGAGCAATTGCTCCAAAAGCGCGATGTCGCGTCCTGCCACGGTATGCAGTGGCGTATTGCCAACGCTGTCCTGCGCGTTGACATTCGCGCCGTGCGCGACCAGCGCCTTGGCCAGCCTGAAGTTGTCGCAACCCAGGGCGCTCACGAGCAGCGGGTCGCCGTGGTGGTCAACGGCATTCACGAGGTCGGGATGCTTCGCGAGAATTTCGTCAAGCCGCTCAGATGAAAAGTCGTGCTGCCACACCATGTCGAGCACCTCTGCACGATGCTCGGCCTGGTGCAGGAAGGTCATCCCCCAGCCGTCACCAGGCGGAATCGACGGTGCAGCGCCCTTGTTCTCTGGCGACGTTGCGGAAGCCGCTTCTCGGCGGCTCGTGCTTGGCGACCACTGCGCGCCCGAGCGAATCGCCTTGATTGCGTCGTGCAGTTCCGGGTCGGCGGACGTGTGCCCAACAGCCTTTGTGCTGCTTGTAGAAGCGGCGCTGATGGCAGGCGGTGTTCCTGTGTGCCTGCGTGCGGGCAGCCGGCTAAGTTGAGGCGAAGCTTTGCGAGCGCTGCGCCCCGAGCTGCTGCTCGTCTGCTCCGGCATCTGCCGGGCATCGGCCACGCGGTTTGTGGGCGCAGACGAACCGAGCCAAGAGCGAACAAGGGAGACCGGGCTTTTCATGGGATCGTCCCATCGATATTAGAAAACACGAATCACTGGATTCAATGGTGTTTTCTGCACGTGTCAGCCGCGTACCGCAGTGCGAAACGGTGAGTGCGTGTGCGAAGGGATGGTGCCTTGTTGGTTGACATTGGCACCGCTGCGACAGCCTTGTGGAACCTGGCGCACGTTGTTGCAAGGGATGACGAAAAAAAACGCCAGCTGGATGGCTCCAGCCGGCGTCTTTTGGGAACCCGCAACAATCAGGCCGATGCGGTTTCAGCCTGAGCACGCTGGCTGCCAGCATGCGCCGCGTTCGCATGCTTGGCACGCAGGCGGCGCGCGGCTTCCACCATGCCTTGCAATGCCGCTTCCACTTCCGGCCAGCCGCGGGTCTTGAGGCCGCAGTCGGGATTCACCCACAGGCGTTGCACCGGCACAACCTGCGCGGCCTTGTCGAGCAGCGCTTCCATCTCTTCCACACGCGGCACGCGCGGCGAATGGATGTCGTACACGCCCGGGCCGATCTCGTTGGGGTACGCAAACTCGCCAAACGCGTCGAGCAGCTCCATGTTCGAGCGCGAGGTCTCGATGGTGATCACGTCGGCATCCATCGACGCAATAGCCGGAAGGATGTCGTTGAACTCCGAATAGCACATGTGCGTGTGGATCTGCGTGTCGTTGCGCACGCCGGAGGCCGACACACGGAACGCGCGCGCCGCCCATTCGAGGTAGCCCGGCACGTCAGACGCGCGCAGCGGCAGGCCTTCACGGAAGGCCGGCTCGTCGATCTGGATGGCGGCAATGCCAGCGGCTTCCAGATCGCACACTTCGTCACGCAGGGCCAGGGCGATCTGCAGTGCGGTTTGCTCACGCGGCTGGTCGTCGCGCACGAAGGACCATTGCAGCATCGTTACGGGGCCGGTCAGCATGCCCTTCATCGGCCTGGCGGTCAGGCTCTGCGCGTACTTGGACCACTCGACCGTCATGGCTTCGGGGCGGTACACGTCGCCATAGATCACGGGCGGCTTCACGCAGCGCGAGCCGTAGCTCTGCACCCAGCCGTTGGCGGTGAAGGTGTAGCCCCACAGCAGCTCGCCAAAGTATTCGACCATGTCGTTGCGCTCGGCTTCTCCGTGCACGAGCATGTCGAGGCCCAGGGCTTCCTGGCGGCGCACGACGTCGGTAATTTCGGCGCGCATGCGTTGCAGGTAATCCAGTGCGGGCAGTTCGCCGCGCTTGTGCTGTGCGCGTGCCTGGCGAATCTCGGCCGTCTGCGGGAACGATCCGATGGTGGTGGTCGGCAGCAGCGGCAGGTTCAGGCGGGCTTGCTGTGCTTCAGCGCGGGCAGCATAGGGCGCAGCGCGGTCCGCATCTTCTGCGCGGATCGCGGCCACGCGCTTCTTGACGCTTGCGTTGTGCACGCGGCGCGATTCGGTACGCGAGGCGATGGCGGCGCGGTTCTCATCGAGCGTCTTCTGCACGACAGCCGGGCCTTCGACGAGTGCAAGCTTGAGGATCGCCAGTTCATCCAGCTTCTGGCGCGCGAAGGCCAGCCAGCCCTTGAGTTCGTCGTCGAGCTTGGTTTCGGCAGACAGGTCCACCGGCACGTGCAGCAGCGAGCAGCTCGGCGCCACCCACAGGCGATCGCCAAAGGCTTCGGCCAGCGGAGCCACGCGTTCCAGCACGCGTGCGAGATCCGAGCGCCAGATGTTGCGGCCGTCCACCACGCCAACGGAGAGGACCTTGTCTGCAGGCCACGGCGCGAAGGCGCCAAGCTGTTCCGGTGCACGCACCAGATCCAGGTGCACGCCGTCGACGGGCAAAGCCTTGATCAGTGCCGCGTGGTGGGAAGCGGCTTCAAAGTACGTCGAAAGCAGCAGCTTCGGGCCCTTGGCGGCGGCCAGCGCCTGGTAAGCGGGGCTGAATGCATCGACCCACGCTTGCGGCAGATCCAGCACCAGCGCAGGTTCGTCAATCTGCACCCACTCCACATTCAGGGCGGCCAGGCGCTGGAGCACGGCCGTGTAGGCCTGCAGAACCTGCGGCAGCAGGGCGAGCTTGTCGTTCAAGCCGTTGCGCGCCTTGGCCAGATGCAGGAACGTGACCGGCCCCACCAACACGACCTTCACGCGGTGCCCAGCGGCCTGTGCTTCGCGCACTTCATCGAAGAGCCATTCGGTGCCGGGGCCAAAGTGCAGGTCCGGCGTGAGTTCGGGCACGAGATAGTGGTAGTTGGTGTCGAACCACTTCGTCATCTCCATGGCTGCATGGTCGGCATTGCCGCGCGCGAGCACGAACGATTGCGCCAGCGTCAGTTGTGCGGCGTCAAAGCCATAGCGTGTGGGAATGGCGCCGAGCAGCGCGGCCGTCTGCAGTACCTGGTCGTACCAGGCGAAATCGCCCACGGTCACAAAGTCGAGGCCCGCATCGCGCTGTGCCGTCCAGTGGCGCTCGCGCAAAGCGCGGCCGGTGGCGCGCAGGTCGTCTTCGGACGAAGCGCCTTTCCAGAACGATTCAAGGGCGAACTTCAGCTCGCGTTGTGCACCGATGCGCGGGTAGCCGAGGGTATGGATGGTCGTCATAGTGGTCGCAGGAGAGGCGATTCGTTTTTCAGTCCTGCGATGATCGGCGACCCTATGTCATGAATCAAATGATATTATTTTCGATAAAGTTGAATCGTATTCATACATTGGAAGCCGCACCAACATGCTTGAAATCCGCCACCTACGCACGCTGATCGCCTTGGCCGACGGTGGCTCCGTCTCGCGCGCCGCCGAGCGGCTGCACTTGACGCAATCGGCGCTGTCACATCAGTTGCGCGCGCTGGAGTCGCATTACGGGCTGGCCGTCGTGCGCCGCAAGGGCCAGACGGTTGAATTGACCGAAGCGGGCGAGCGCATGCTTGAACTCGCACAAAAGGTGGTCGCCGACATCCAGACCGCTGAGCGCGATCTTGAGCGCATCAAGGGCCGCGCGGCCGGCACGCTGCGCATCGCGCTCGAATGCCACACCTGCTTTGACTGGCTGATGCCTGTGATGGACGCTTTCCGCCAGCGCTGGCCCGAAGTCGAGATGGATCTTGTGTCGGGCTTCCACACCGATCCGCTCGCGCTACTCAAGGACGGCCGTGCCGACGTCATCATCGGCTCCGATGCCAAGATGCGACGCGGCGTGGTGTTCGCGCCGCTGTTTCGCTTCGAGATCCTCGCCGTGCTGCCGGTCGATCACGCGCTGCGCAACAAGAAGTGGCTGGACGCGAAAGACTTTACGGACCAGACGCTCATCACGTACCCCGTGCCCGAAGAGCGCATCGATCTGATCCGACAGGTGCTGACACCGGCCGGGATCGCATTCAACCGCCGCACTGCGGAACTGACCATTGCCGTGCTGCAACTCGTTGCCAGCCGCCGCGGGCTTGCCGCGCTGCCGAGCTGGGGCATCAAGAACTACGTCGATTACGAATACGTGGTGGCCAAGCGTGTCGGTAAGGAAGGCCTGTGGAGCGATCTGTACGCGGCCATGACGCGGGACTACGCGCAGGCACCGTTTGCGCAGGACTTTATCGAGACGGCCAAGTCGATCTGCTTTGCGCAGTTGCCGGGCCTGATGCCGCTGGAAGCGTAATCAAGCGCGTTCCTTCTGGGGCAGGCGCGGCAGCTTGCCTTGCAGCCCCTCCTTGAGGAAGTCCAACAAATGCCGCGTCGCCAGCGTCCGGTATCGGCTTGGCATCGCCAGCATGTAAAGGCGGCTGCCGAACACGCTGAACCGATACCCGGGCAGCACGCGTTTGACGTGGCCTCCGCGCAAATCATCCGCAGCGGCGTAATAAGGCAGGATTCCGAGCCCATTGCCCGAACGCACGGCGGCCTGCAGGAACAGGTAGTTGTCGGAGGAGACGCCGGGGTCGAGTGTCACGAGCGTTCGCTCATCGCCCAGTTGCGCCGATAGCCGCAGCGGCTGCCCAACCGCTGGCGCGCTGACGATGGTGTGTTCGTGCAGCGCGTCGAGCGTTTTCGGCATGCCACGCACGGCCAGGTAGTCCGGCGCCGCGCACAACACCCAGTCGACTTCATCGAGCAGCGTGGCGACGAGCGATTCCGGCGGGTTCGACACGATGCGCAGCGCCACATCCACATCTTCGCCAATCAGGTCGGACACGCGGTTGTCGAACCGCACATCAAGGCGGATATCCGGATACGCGCGCTTGAACGCCACCAGCAGCGGTGACACCAGCAGGTGCCCCAGCCCCGTCGGTACCGACAGCCGCACGCTGCCTTGCAGCGATTTGCCGAGCGAAGAGACAAGCGCATCGGCGGCGGCCATTTCTCGCAGGATGCTGCGACCGTGTTCGTAGATGCCGGCGCCCACCTCGGTGGGTTCCACGCGGCGCGTGGTTCGGCGCAGCAGTTGCACGCCCAGCGCGCGCTCGAATGCTTTTAGCCGGTGGCTCACGTTGGAGCGCGTGGTCTGCAGCCGGCGCGCCGCCGCCGACAGGTTGCCCGCATCGACGATTTCCACGAACAGCTTGAGCGCATTGAGATCCATGACGGCCAACCAGATTGGTGAATGGGATTCGACATTCTGTTGATGCGGGCAAAGATTGTCAAAAAACGCCGGCCGGGTAACATCCCCGGGAACATCCCACAGGAGCAGGTGACATGGCGCTCGACGACGAATCCTTCGGTTTGCTGCAGCAATCAGTGCAGCGCTTCATCCAGGAACGGCTCGTGCCGGCGGAGAACATTCTCGAGGAAGAGGACGACGTGCCCGCCGACATCGTCGCCGACATGAAGGAGATGGGGCTCTTTGGCCTGTCGATTCCGGAAGAGCACGGCGGCATTGGCCTGGCGATGGCGCAGGAATGCGAAGTGGCGTACGACCTCGGACACACGGCGCTGGCCTTTCGCTCGGTGTTCGGCACCAACGTCGGCATCGGCTCGCAGGGCATCCTGATGGACGGCACCGATGCGCAAAAGGCCAATTACCTGCCGCGCATCGCCAGCGGCGAGCTGATCATCTCGTTTGCACTCACGGAACCGAACGCGGGGTCGGATGCTGCATCGCTGCAGACGCGCGCCACGCTGGACGGCGATCACTACGTCATCAACGGAACCAAGCGTTTCATCACCAACGCGCCGCGCGCCGGGGCATTCACGTTGATGGCACGCACGGGTGGCGAAGGCGCGAGCGGCATCTCGGCCTTTATCGTGCCGGCCGATACGCCCGGCATCACGCTCGGCAAGCCAGACAAGAAGATGGGGCAGCGCGGCACCAAGACGTGCGATGTGCTGCTCGATAACGTGCGTGTGCCTGCGGCCAACATCATTGGGGGCGTGGCGGGGCAGGGCTTCAAGACGGCGATGAAGGTGCTCGACCGCGGCCGCCTGCATATCTCGGCGCTGGCATGCGGCATGGCGCACCGGCTGATGACCGACGCGGTGGCCTATGCCAAGGAGCGCAAGCAGTTCGGACAGCCCATCGCAGACTTTCAGTTGATCCAGGCCATGCTGGCCGACAGCCAGGCAGAGCTGTACGCCGGCATGTCGATGGTGCGCGACTGTGCGCGCCGCTACGACGCCAAGCCGGTCGGCAAACAGGATCACGAAGTCAGCATGCTGGCCTCGTGCACCAAGATGTTCTGTACCGAGATGGTGGGCCGCGTGGCGGATCGCGCGGTGCAGATTCACGGGGGCGCGGGCTACATCGCTGAATACAAGGCCGAACGTTTCTATCGCGATGTGCGCCTGCTGCGTCTGTACGAGGGCACTACGCAGATCCAGCAGCTCATCATCGCCAAGAACCTGCTGCGCGACTAGGCTGGCTCTAACAATCTGCCAGGATCTGGCTCTGTTTTGGAGCCACGTTCTGGTTCAGAATGGACGCTTTCCTGTTCGATTGCAGGGTCGCTGCCGGAGTTGCCATGTACGTTCCCGCCCACTTTGAAGAATCGCGCCCCGAGGCGCTGCACGGCCTGATCGCGCAGAACCCGTTCGGAACGCTCGTCACGCATGGCGAGCATGGGCTGGACGCGAACCACATTCCGTTTTTGCTGCTGCCGGAAGAGGGCAAGCTTGGTGTGCTGCATGCCCACGTGGCGCGCGCCAATCCGGTCTGGAAAGACGTGGCGAATGGCGACGAGGTGCTCGTGATCTTCCGCGCGGGCGATGCGTATATCTCGCCGACGTGGTATCCGAGCAAGCACGAAGCCCACCGGCAGGTGCCGACATGGAACTACCGCGTCGCGCATGCGCATGGTCGTATCACCGTGCGTGACGACGAGCGTTTTGTGCGCGGCGTGGTGGCACGCCTGACGCGCACACACGAGGCATCGCAACCCACGCCGTGGAAGATGTCCGACGCCCCGGCCGACTACACCGACGCGTTGCTCAAGATGATCGTTGGCATCGAGATCGAGATCACGCGCATCGAAGGCAAACTCAAGCTGGGCCAGAACAAGGAAACGCGAGATATCGTGGGCGCCGGCGAAGCGCTCAAGGCCCGCGGCGAGCGTGTGATCAGCGACGCAATGCTGGCTTGCGCTGCTGCCAAGACGGAATAAGGCGGAGCGACCGACTGCTGATCCGTCGCTCCGCACCGCATTACTTCGCGCTGCGCGCCGGCAGGATCTCGCCGCGCACCTCCCCAAAGCCCACGCGATAGCCATCGCCCTGGCACCAGCCGGTCATGATGACTTCATCGCCGTCTTCCAGGAACGCACGCGTGGTGCCGTTGCCGAGGTCAAGCGGCTGCTTGCCGTTGAGGGTCAGCTCCAGCAGGCTGCCGTACGAATCCGGTGTCGTGCCGCTGATGGTGCCGGAGCCCATCAGGTCACCCACGCGCACGTTGCAGCCGGACACGGTGTGGTGTGCGAGCTGTTGCGCCATCGTCCAGTACATCGCGCGGAAGTTTGTGCGGGCGATGGTGGTGCGCTCGCCGCCGTGGGGGCGCAGTGCGGTTTCGAGGGCGATGTCGTAAGCATTGGGGCGGCTCTGGCGCAGGTATTCCAGCGGCTCCGGCGATTGGGCCGGGTTGGCCACGCGGAACGGCTCGAGCGCGTCCATCGTCACGATCCACGGCGAGATCGATGTGCCGAAGCCCTTCGAGTTGAACGGGCCGAGCGGCACGTATTCCCATTGCTGAATGTCGCGCGCGCTCCAGTCGTTGAGGAGCACGACGCCGAACATGTGGTCCGGTGCCGCGTCAACGGAAACCGGCTCCCCGAGCCCGCTCGGCTTGCCGACCACAAATGCCATCTCGAGTTCGTAGTCCAGCTTGCGGCAGGCCGTGAAGATCGGGCGCGGCTGATCGGGCAGCTTGATCTGGCCCATCGGGCGATGCAATGGCGTGCCGCTCACCACAACCGAGCTTGCGCGGCCGTTGTAGCCGATCGGGATTTCCAGCCAGTTGGGCAGCAGTGCATTCTCCGGATCACGGAACATGCGGCCGACGTTGGTGGCGTGTTCGCGAGACGAATAGAAATCCGTATAGCCCGGGATGTCGATGGGCAGGTGCATCACGGCATGTGCTTGCGGCACCAGCGCGCGGGCGTGCAGCGTGGCGTTGTCGCGCACGTGCGTGTCGGCCACGCTGAACAGCGTTTGCAGCTTCTTGCGGGTTTCCGCCCATACGGGCTTGCCGAGTGCGATGAAGCTGTTGAGCTTGCCGGTGCGGAACGTGCCGCGTGTGGATGCGGGCAGCAGCCCGGCGTCATCCAGCACGCCAAGATCGATGACTTGATCGCCCAGTGCCACACCTGCGTGTGGCGACGGGTTTTCCTTGGTGGAGAAGATGCCGAAGGGCAGGTTTTCCAGCGGGAAGTGGGTGTCGGGGGTGTTGGCGGATTCGAGCCAGCTTAGTTGTCGGGTGGTCATGATGGGGGCGGTGGTTTGTTGTATGGGCGGGTGATTCTTGACGCTGTCAGTGCATCCTTGTTTCATCCCCTGCCGGGGCTGACTTACTTTCTTTGTCTTGCCAAAGAAAGTAAGCAAAGAAAGGCGCGCCCGAGATGGCGACTTCCCCTTGAATTTATGTCGCAGGGAGGGAAGGGAGGCAAACTCGCTGCGCTCAGACAGGCCTCCCTTCCCTCCCTGCAACAGAAATTCAAGGCGCGATCTAGGGCATCAACGGCCAAACATTCGCGGCGCTTGCCTTGGCGTGAAGGTTGATTTGCTTAACGCTTGCTCGGGTCGAAATGCTTCTTCAGGCCCTGCCAGCATTCGAAATATTTGGCCTGCAACTGTGCCGATTCCGCCGCGAAGCGCGTCGGGCGGATCACCGCCGGTGTTTCGAACATGAAGGCCATCGTTGCGTCTACCTTGTGCGGCTGGGTGGTGTCGCCGTTGCTGGCTTTCTCGAAGGTGTCGGCATCGGGGCCGTGGCCGCTCATGCAGTTGTGCAGGCTGGCGCCGCCCGGCACAAAGCCTTCGGCCTTGGCGTCGTACACGCCCTGGATGAGGCCCATGAATTCGCTTGCAACGTTGCGGTGGAACCAGGGCGGGCGGAACGTGTTTTCGGCCGCCAGCCAGCGCGGCGGGAAGATCACGAAATCGATCGTGTCCACGCCCGGCGTGTCGGAGGGGCTTTGCAGCACCAGGAAGATCGACGGGTCCGGATGGTCGTAGCTGATCGAGCCGATGGTGTTGAACAGGCGCAGGTCGTACTTGTACGGCGCGAGGTTGCCGTGCCAAGCCACGACGTCCAGCGGCGAGTGACCGATCTTCGCCGTCCACAGGCTGCCCTGGAATTTTGCGACGAGTTCAAAGTTGCCCTCGCGGTCTTCATACCAGGCGTGCGGCGTGAGGAAGTCGCGCGGGTTGGCCAGGCCGTTCGAGCCGATCACGCCCAGGTCTGGCAGGCGGAACATCGCGCCGAAGTTCTCGCAGATGTAGCCGCGCGCGTCACCGTCCGGTAGCTCGACGCGGAAGCGCACGCCGCGCGGGACGACGGCAATCTCCAGCGGTTCGACATCGACCACGCCCATCTCCGTCAGCAGGCGCAGGCGGCCTTGCTGCGGGACGATCAGCAGCTCGCCGTCGGCGTTGTAGAAGAAGCGGTCGGTCATCGACGCGTTGGTGGCGTACAGGTGGATGCTGCAGCCGGTTTGCGCGTCTGGCCCGCCGTTGCCGGCGAAGGTGACGATGCCGTCGATGAAATCGGTGCCGGCCGCCGGCGCGGGCAGCGGGTCCCAGCGCAACTGGTTGGGGGAGGGCGGTACCTCGTTGAAGTTGCTGTGGAAGCGGCCTTGCGCCATGGCTTCGAACGGCAGATGCACGGCACCCGGACGAATGCGATACAGCCACGAGCGGCGGTTGTGCGCACGCGGCGCGGTGAACGCCGTGCCGGAGATCTGTTCCGCATACAGGCCATACGGCGCCTTCTGCGGCGAGTTCTGGCCGTGCGGCAGCGCGCCGGGCAGTGCTTCGGTGGCGAACTCGTTGCCGAAGCCGCTTTGGTAAGCGGGCCGGTCCAGCGACGCGGGGGTGAATGCGAAGGGGGACGCGCTCGGGGCCGTCGGGGCGAGCATGTTCATGGTGAAGTCCTTGGAGAAAAGGTCAGGAGCGTCTTCAGGGAAAGCGTAGTCGTTAGAAAGCCATCAAGCGGGCTTGCCGGTTGTGCGACCTGAGGCAAAGCGTGCGGCGTCCGGGCCACTGGCGGCCAGCGTGAGCGCCAGCACCATGCCAAACGACACCAGCGCCGGCACCGCCGCGGCCGAGAACAACGCCGGGCCGCTCCATTGCATGGCAATCAGTTGCCCGCCGATCACCGGGCCGATGACGGAGCCGATGCGGCCCACGCCAAGGCTCCAGCCGATGCCGGTCGCGCGCAGCGTGGTGGGGTAATACGTGGCGGCTAGCGCATTCACCGCAGGCTGCCCGCCGACGATGCAGAAGCCGGCCACGAACACCACCGCCACCAGCATGGGCAGCGCAGCCGCCACATGGCCGATCAGCCCAACGGTGACGGAGGCGATCAGGAAGCACACGGCCAGCACGCGCACAAAGCCCAGGCGATCGATCAGCCGGCCCAGCGTGAGCGTGCCAATGACGCCGCCCACCTGCAGCGCGGTCGCTACCAGCACGGCGGTATCCGTCGGATACCCCGCATCGCGAATCAGCGTCGGCAGCCAGTTCGACAGGAAATACAGGTCGATCAGGTTCATGAAGTTGATGACCCACAGCACGAGCGTGACTTTGGCGCGGCCTTCGGTGAACAGCGCCGAGACCGGCATGCCGTGCGCAGGTGCCTCGGGCACCACGAATTGCGTCTGCGCGTTCACCTGCAGTTGCGGATCAAGCTTGCTCAACCAGCGAGCCAGGCGCTGATGGCGCGTCTGCCGCATTTGCCCATGGCCCTTGAGCACCAGGTATTGCAGGGATTCCGGCAGCCACAGCACCATCATCACGCCAATGGCGAGGGGCACCAGCCCGCCCACCAGGAACACCGCATGCCACCCAAAGCGCGAGAGCAGCGCCGCGCTGACAAAGCCGCCAAGCGCGGCGCCCACGGTAAAGCCACACGACACCAGCATCATCCACGTCACGCGAGAGCGCGCGGGGCTGAACTCACCGGCCAGCGCCATCGCGTTGGGCATGATGCAACCCAGGCCCAGGCCCGTGATGAAGCGCAAGACGAGTAGGGCCCGCACCGTTTCCACCTGCGTGGTGGCCAGCATGCAGGCCGCAAAGAAGAACGTGGCGACGATCAGCACCGGCCGACGCCCGAAGCGGTCGCCCAGCACGCCAAATACCAGCGAGCCGACCAGCATGCCGAACAAGCCCGCCCCAAATACCGGGCCGAGGCTTGCCTTGGTGATGCCCCAATCCTTGATGATGGCCGGCGCCACATAGCCCATGGCCTGCACGTCAAAGCCATCGATGATCAGGCACAGCCCGCATATGGCGAGCAACAGGATCTGGAAGCCGCCAACCTTGCCCTGGTCGATCAGGCGGGCAAGGTCGATGGGCGTGGACGGCGCTTCATGTGCGGCGGGGGCAGGGCGCATGGTGGTCTCCGGTGGCGGCGTTGCCGCTCTGTTCTGGATTTTTGGTATGCGCGTATTGTCCGGATCGGATGAAAATTTGGAATATCAATGCGAGAATGAGTGCTATTGATATCGTGAATGTTGAGGGGCCGCCATGCTGAATCTGCGGGATGTCGACCTGAACCTGCTGGTGCTGTTTCAGGAAATCCTGCGCGAAAAGCGCATTTCTGTGGTCGCCGAGCGGCTGGGTCTGTCGCAGCCGGCGGTGAGCAACGCGCTGTCGCGCCTGCGCCAGACCTTTGACGACGAACTCTTTGTGCGCACGCCGCGCGGCATGATGCCGACCGCACTTGCCGAGCAACTGGCCGAACCGGTTGCCACAGCGCTCGACACGCTGCAACGCGCCTTCGGCCAGCGCACGCACTTTGAAGCGGCCACCTCCACGCGCACCTTCACCCTTGCCATGAGCGACGTCGGCGAGGTGTATTTCATGCCGGTGCTGGCGCAGTTGTGCGCCGAGCAGGCGCCCGGCGTGCGCATCGACACCATGCGGGCCGGCGGCTTCGATATGAAGGCGGGGATGGAGGCAGGCGCCATCGACCTGGCCATCGGCGCGTTCGATGATCTTTCCGGCGAGAGCATCTTTCAGCGCCGCCTGTTTCAGCAGGATTACGTGACGATGTTCCGGCGCGGCCATGCGCTGTCCGAAGGCAAGCTCACGCTGGAGCGCTTTCGCGCCGCGTCGCATCTGGTGGTGGCGAGTTCGGCCAGCCCCTACAACGCCATCGGGCCGCTGCTGGACAAGGCAGGGATCACGCAATCGGCGCGTTTTTCAGTGCCGCATTTCGTGGCGGTGCCGTACATCGTCAGCACGACCGACCTGGTGGTGACGGTGCCGCGCAAGCTGGCCGAACGCGCGGCGCCGCCGTTCGGGCTGGAGTTCGTTGCGCCGCCGCTCACGCTGCCGGCACTCCAGACCAATGTGTTCTGGCACCGGCGCTTCCATCAGGACGCCGGCAACCAGTGGCTGCGCAACGTGGTCGCGCAGCGCTTTGCAGAGTTGGAGGGCTAGGCTTCAGCCTGCCGAGACCGTGCGCTGCAATTGTTCGCCCAGGCCGGCAATGCCCAATCGGATGGTCTGCCCCGGCTTGAGATAGACCGGGTTGGGTTTGATGCCCAGCCCCACGCCCGGCGGCGTGCCCGTCGAGATGACATCGCCCGGCTGCAGGCTCATGCAGCGGCTCAGATACGCCACCAGTTGCGCCACGCCAAACACCATCGTGCGCGTGTTGCCGTTCTGATAACGATGGCCGTCCACTTCCAGCCACAGGTCCAGCGCCTGCGGGTCGGGCACCTCGTCGCGCGTGACGAGCCACGGGCCAAGCGGGCCGAACGTGTCGAAGCCCTTGCCCTTGTCCCACTGGCCGCCGCGCTCGATCTGCCATTCACGCTCGGAAACGTCGTTGACGATGCAGTAGCCCGCCACGTAGTCCAGCGCGTTGGCTTCGTCGACGTACTTGGCAGCTTTGCCGATGACCACGCCCAGTTCAACCTCCCAGTCGGTCTTGACGGAGCCGCGTGGGATTTCGATGTCGTCGTTCGGGCCGCAGATGGCGCTGGTCCACTTGTTGAAGACGACCGGCTCGGCCGGAACCGGCAGGCCGGATTCCGCGGCATGGTCGGCGTAGTTCAGTCCGATGCAGACAAACTTGCCGACACGCCCGACGCACGGCCCAATGCGGGGTTGCCCGCTGACTACCGGCAGCGTGGTGGGATCCACGTCGCGCAGCTTGGCAAGGAATGCGTCCGACAGCACGTTGCCCGCAATGTCGTCGACGATGCCCGACAGGTCGCGGAGGGTGCCGGTTGCATCGAGCAGGCCCGGTTTCTCTTGGCCGTGGGGGCCGAAGCGCAGCAGTTTCATGAAAGGCTCAAATCGGTTGGGGGAAAGGCATCAAGGTATCAATTTGACCAGCCGCCGTCGATCAGGTGGACTTGCCCTGTCGTGAAGGCGGCTTCGTCGGAAGCCAGATAGGCGGCCAGCGCGGCAATCTCTTCCGGCTGTCCGAGGCGCCCCATCGGCTGGCGTGCGACAAACGCAGCTTCGACTTCTGCGCGTGATTTGCCTTGCGTGCGGGCTTGTTCGTCGATGCGCTGCGCGAGCGATGGCGACACCACCGTGCCCGGGCAGATGGCGTTGCAGCGGACGCCGCGCGCCACAAAGTCTGCCGCCACGGCCTTGGTCAGCCCGATCACCGCGGCCTTTGACGTACCGTACACAAAGCGGTTCGGCACGCCTTTGATGCTCGATGCGGCCGACGACATGTTGATGACACTGCCGCCACCGCGTTCCAGCATGCCCGGCAGGAATGCGCGGATGGTGCGGTACATCGACTTGACGTTGAGGTCGAACGAGAAATCCCACGCATCCTCATCGCACTCCAGCACCGAGCCGGCGTGTACGAAGCCCGCGCAGTTGAAGAGGATGTCGATGCCGCCAAGCTCGGCGGCAAGGGCATTCACCTGCTGGGTATCGCGCACGTCGAGGCGGCGGACGTCGAATGGCACATCGTTCAACGCATCGATGCGGAGATCGGTGGCGATTACGCGGGCACCTTCGCACGCAAAGCGCTCGGCGCAGGCGCGGCCGATGCCCTGCGCAGCGGCCGTCACGAGCGCGGTCTTGCCCGCCAGGCGCCCGGGAAAAGCGGCGCCGCTCATTGCTTCGGAAGCAGATAGGCCTGGCGCGCAAACAGGCGCCAGCCATCCGGATGTTTCTTCCAAACCTGCAGCACGCCGATATGCGCGGTGCTGGTCTTGCCGTCGGGCAGGTTGTTGACGGAGTCGAACACGTGGCGCACCCACGCGTTGTCGCCGTTGATCTGCACGGTCTGGTTGGTCAGCGCAATCGACTTGAATGCATTTGTGCCGTCCAGCGCCTTGAGAAAGGCTGCGTGGTCTTCCAGCTTGCCCGACGAGTGGCCGTAGGTCAGGTCGTTTTCGATCAGCTTGGTGAGCGTGGCACCGTCGCTGGCAACCATGGCAACGCGCATGCGCTCCACGGCTTGCGCCACCGTATCGGCGTCAGTGGCGGCATGGGCGAGGGCGCTGCCGGCCGCGAGTGCGGCGGTCATGGCAACACTCGCAATGCGGCGGACAAACGTGTGCAACAGCATGGGCAATCTCCTCTCTGGTCTGGTGTACGGTGCATCGCAGGCGTGGTCAGAAATGGGCTTCGCGGTGCGCAGCCTGCGGCGGCAGGCTCGCGGTTTCCGGCTCGGGTAATGGCGCCGCACGGCCCACGCGACGCACCCACATCGCGGTCAAGATCGGCACGAGAATCGCCGTGACCAGGCAGGCCGTGGCTACCAGCGCGGTTGCGGCCGGCACCATGGGTTTGAACTTCGGAATCATCTCGCCGATGATGGCCGGGTTGGCGACTGCCGCGCCAGCTGTGGACGATGCCGCCAAGCCAGCAGCGCCATTGCCGCCGGCGATGAATTTGTCGGTGAGGATGAGCGGCACGCCGGTGATGATGATCACCGTGAGGCCGAGCAAGAGGCCCGGGAGCCCGCTCTTGGCAATCACGTGCAGGTCGATGCCGTTGCCCAATGCAAAGCCGAAGAACGGAATGAGCGGATGCACGCAGCGGCCGAACAGCTCGCGCAGTTCGCCGTCGAGATTGCCCAGCGTAAAGCCGATCAGGAACGGCAGCACCGCGCCCACGAACAGCCGTGGCTCAAACACGGCAATGCCCGTTGCGCCCAGGATGAACATGCTGACCAGCGGTCCCGATTCGATCGACATCAGCACGAACGCACCGGCTTCTTCCTTGGTGCCGTACTGCTGCATGACGGCGGCATAGAGCCCGCCGTTGGTCATGTCCATCGATGTGGTGATCGCCAGCACCGAGAGCCCTGCAAGGATGCCGGTCTTGATGCCCTCGTCCGGAATGAACTGCGCCGCCACCAGCGTTGCCAGCCACGCCACGGCAATCTTCGTCACGAGCAGGGTTCCCGACTTGCGCAGCACCACACCGGTGGCGTGCAGGTCGATGGTCGCGCCCATGCAGAAGAACCACACCGCCAGGATCGGCACCGTACCGGTGATCAGGCCGTTGGTGAACGAGCCGAAGTATTTCCCGGCATCGGGTGCGAACGTATGCGCGCATGCGCCCAGCAGCAGCGGCACGAGCATCAGCCCGCCTGGAATGCGGTCAATCGCCTTCTTTATCTTCACGTCTCCTCCGTGAGCCTCTATGGGCTCGGTTGGTTGGGGTCCAACATCGTGGAGTGACTATAGCGGATGATGTGGAACGATGTTCCATATTTTTGAATTCGCTGATTTATCGTTTACCCTAGATCGCAAATGTGTGCGGTGCAGCGCTATTCCCCTCGATCAGGGGCTCGTATCAAAAAAATGGATCGACGTTCCGTATTTTTGGTTTTTGTGCTTCAATCCAACCCAGAACAACCGGCACCCACGCGGATGCCGGCGCATCCCAACGGAGAAATGGCATGGAAGTGCGGCAAGGAATCCACAGCGAACACGCAAAAACTCTCGACACGGCCGGGCTGCGCCGCCAGTTCCTGGTGGAACAGGTGTTCGAGCGCGATGCGCTTCAGCTCACGTACAGCCATATCGACCGGATCATCGTGGGCGGTGCATGGCCGGCAACGCGGCCGGTGGAGGTGCCGGCATCGCTCGCCAAGTCGATGGGCGTGAGCCATCTGCTGGAGCGCCGCGAGCTGGGCGCGATCAACATTGGCGGCCCGGGCTGGGTGGAGGTGGACGGCGCACGGCACGCCGTCGGCAATGAAGAGGCGATCTACGTCGGCCAGGGCGGCCAGAACGTCGTCTTCGGCAGTGACGATGCAGCCAGGCCCGCCAAGTTCTACATCAATTGCGCGCCGGCCCATACGGCCTATCCGACGCGCACGATCACACTGGCGCAGGCGTCGCCCGAAACGCTCGGCGATCCGGCCACCAGCAACCGGCGCACGATCTACAAGTTCATCGTGCCGGACGTGCTGCCCACGTGCCAGCTCTCGATGGGTATGACCAAGCTCGAGCCCGGCAGCCTGTGGAACACCATGCCGTGCCACACGCACGAGCGCCGCATGGAGGTCTATTTTTACTTCAACCTGCCGGACAACGCCGCCGTGTTCCACATGGTCGGCGAGCCGCAGGAGACGCGCCACATCCTCGTCCACAACGAGCAGGCTGTGATCTCGCCAAGCTGGTCGATCCACTCGGGCGTGGGCACGCAGGCGTACACCTTCATCTGGGGCATGGTCGGCGAGAACCAGGTGTTCCACGACATGGACCACATCGCCATTGCCGACCTGCGCTGACACCATGCGGCTCGAGAATCCCTATCTCCAGGGCGCAAGCCTGTTCGACCTGAGCGGCAAGGTGGCCATCGTCACCGGCAGCAACACGGGGTTGGGTGCGGGCATGGCGATGGCGCTCGCTGCGGCGGGCTGCGACATCGTGGGCGCCAACCGTTCGGACCCCGCAGAGACGGCCTCGCGCGTGGAAGCGGTCGGCCGCCGGTTTGTTGACGTGCGAGCCGATCTGTCTTCGCTGGAGCCGATCGACCGCATTGTCGACGCTGCGATGGACACCTTCGGCCGTGTGGACATCCTGGTCAACAACGCGGGCATCATCCGCCGCTGCGACGCGCTGGAATTTTCCGAAGCCGATTGGGATGCAGTAATCGACGTCAACCTCAAGGGCGTGTTCTTTCTCTCGCAGGCGGTGGCAAGGCAGTTCGTGGGGCAAGGTGGCCGCGGCAAGATCATCAACGTGGCGTCGATGCTGTCGTTTCAGGGCGGCATTCGCGTACCGTCGTATACGGCATCGAAGAGCGGCGTGCTGGGGCTCACCCGGCTGCTGGCCAATGAATGGGCTGGCCGCGGCATCAACGTCAACGCCATCGCGCCCGGTTACATGGAAACCGACAACACAGCGCAACTACGCGAAGACCGGCAACGCAGTGAAGAGATTCTCGCGCGAATTCCTGCCGGACGCTGGGGCGTGCCGGATGACCTGGCGGGCGCGGTGGTGTTTCTCGCTTCGGCGGCATCGGATTACGTGCACGGCCACACGCTCGCGGTGGACGGCGGCTGGCTGGCGCGGTAGGCAACGTCGGCAGGTGGATTGATGGAACGCGGTATGAGACCGGTTATGCTCTCTCCAGATTTTGAAATCACGGAACCACGAGAGATGAAAGCCACGCCCCGGCAACGCAAGCCGGAAGACCTGTCCGCCAATGAAGCCGTTGATACCGGTGCCGATAAGGCCGAATCGGTCTCGGCGGTCGACAAGGTGTTCACCATCCTGGGCGCGATGGGCGAGCTTGGCGCCGTCGGCCCCAGCGAACTGTCGCAGCGGCTGGGCATGTCAAAGACGACGGTTCACCGCTTTCTGCAGACGCTCAAAAGCCTGGGCTATGTCGCGCAGGAGGGCGACACCGATCGCTACCGGCTGACGATTCGCCTGTTCGAGCTTGGCGCCAAGGCGCTCGAAAACGTCGACCTCGTCCGCGAGGCTGACACCGAGATGCGCCGCATCGGACAGCTCACGCGCGAGGCTGTCCACCTGGGCGCCTTTGACGAAGACGCCATCATCTACATCCACAAGATCGACGCCGATTACGGCTTGCGCATGCAGTCGCGCATCGGCCGCCGCAATCCGCTGCACAGCACGGCTATTGGCAAGGTGCTGCTGGCATACATGCCGCCGGAAGAGGCGCGCGAGGTGCTGTCGAAGGTGGAGTTCAAGAAATCCACGCAGAAGACGCTCGCCTCTGCCGAGGCCGTGCTGAGCATCCTGCCGCGCGTGCGCCAGCAAGGTTTTGGCGAAGACAACGAAGAGCAGGAAGACGGGCTGCTGTGCATTGCTGTGCCGGTGTTCGATCGCTTTGGCCGCGTGATCGCGGGGCTGTCGATCTCGTTCCCGACCATGCGTTGCGGCGCCGATACCAAGGCGCACTACGTCGCGCTGCTGCAGCAGGCGGGTGCGGCGATCTCCTCGCGCCTGGGCTATCACCCTGCGTCCGACTGAACCTTCTGCAGGATCAGCCGGTCCGTCCTATCCTCTGCGTTGTTTCCCGCATCTGAGCCAGTGCGCTCAGCATTCCATTCCCACCGTATTGGAGTCGATCACATGCGTTACAACCAACTGGGCCGGACCGGCCTGTTCGTTTCGGAGTTGTGCCTGGGCACAATGACCTTCGGCGGCAACGACGGCATCTGGCAGCACATTGGCGATTTGCAGCAAGCCGATGCCGAGCGCCTGATCGGGCGCGCGCTCGACGCCGGCATCAATTTCATCGACACGGCCGATGTGTACGCCAACGGCGTCGCTGAGCAGATGACGGGGCAGGCGCTCAAGAACCTGAAGGTGTCGCGCGACAGCGTGGTCGTCGCCACCAAGGTGTTCGGCCAGACCGGCGATAGCGTGAACGCACGCGGCGCCTCGCGGTTCCACATCATGGACGGCATCAAGGCGAGCCTGAAGCGCATGCAGCTCGACCATATCGATCTCTATCAGATCCATGGTTTCGACCCTGCCACGCCCATCGAAGAAACCGTGCGTGCGCTCGACACGCTCGTCCAGCATGGTCACGTGCGCTATGTGGGTGTATCGAATTGGGCGGCCTGGCAGATCGTCAAGGCGTTGGGAATTGCCGAGCGGCTCGGCTGCGCACGCTTCGAAAGCCTGCAGGCGTACTACACCGTCGCGGGCCGCGATCTGGAGCGCGAGCTGGTGCCGATGCTCAAAAGCGAAGGCCTGGGCCTGATGGTCTGGAGCCCGCTGGCCGGTGGCCTGCTCAGCGGCAAATACACGCGCGAGCAGCACGGCGAGCAAGACAGCCGCCGCAACAAGTTCGACTTCCCGCCGGTGGACCGTACACGTGCCTACACGTGCGTCGATGCCATGCGCGTCATGGCCAATGCGCGCAGCGTTTCGGTCGCGCAGATTGCGCTTGCGTGGCTGCTGCATCAGCGCGCAGTGACCACCGTGATCGTCGGTGCCAAGAAGATCGAGCAGCTCGACGACAACATCGCGGCCACCAAGGTTGAACTGACGGCGGAAGAACTGGCGCAGCTCGATGAGCTGAGCAAACTCCCGGCCGAATACCCGGGCTGGATGCTGGAGCGGCAAGGTGAGTACCGGCGTGGCCAGCTTGCCGGAACGCGGCAGGCCGGACGCTAGTCTGCCGGCTCAAATCGTTCGCCTTTGAACACGCGGTGCGGGTTGCCGCGCTCCACCTGGTGATGGAGCGCGCGCCGTTGCGCACGCTGCGCCGCATCGGCTGCAGCGTCGTGGTCCGCCAGCTTGTGTGCGAGCAGCAGCACGGCCAGCCGCTTGTTGGCGTGCTGGCTGCGCTCGGTTTGCACCTTCACGCTGATGCCCGTGGCGAGATGTGTGGCCCGCACGGCCGATTCCGTCTTGTTGACATGCTGCCCACCGGGGCCTGACGAACGCGTGGTCTCGAATCGGATCTCGCTGGGTAGCGTTGCCGACGGCGCCGCACAGCGCGCCACCCCGAAGAACCAGTTCTTGCGCGCGTGCCGCGGCCGATACGGGCTCGGGCATGTCCACTGGATCGTGCCTTCCCATGCTTGCGCCAGGGTGTCTTCAGCGTCGCCTTCCAGGCTGACCAAGGCGGAGCGCAGCGTGCCGGTGCGCTCACCGTCTTCCTGTTCCAGCAGTTCCAGTTGAATGCCTGCGTCTACAGCCTCGCGTTGCAGCCGCTCAAGCGCTTTCCCCACAGCCAGCTCGCATTCGGCCGGACCTTGCGCAGAAGAGAGTTGCAGTAACACCATCAGCAGCATTCCCCACGCGTCTTGTACGTCAACACCGGGCGCAGGCGCGCGAGCACCTTCACCAAGCCGGCGTCCACCAGTGGCGCGATGACGCTGTCGATCGGCTTGTAGGCTTCGGGCGCCTCTTCGTAGATCAACTGCTTGTCTTCGCAGATGACGTGGCCGCCGAGCTTGGTGCGGTTGAGCTGCGCGGGCGTGAAGCGGCGGATGAGCCGGTCTTTGCACTCGCTGCGCATCCACTTGCGACCGGCACCGTGAGCGAGCGAGAACAAACCGTGCTCGCTCGGGCGTGGCGCGACGAGGTAGCTGTAATCCCCCCGCGAACCCGGGATGACGACCACGCCGGCATCCGATGGTGTTGCGCCCTTGCGATGCAGCCAGCCGCCTTCGCCAAACACGGTGGCCGGAGCGACAAAGTTGTGATGCACGTCGAGCAACACCTTGCCCTGCGCGTGCAGGCGGTCGAGCATGCGGCGCGCGATGAGTTCGCGGTTGGCCCTGGCAAAGTGCAGCGCGGTGTCGTGGCGCGCCAGATAGGCGGCGCATGCCGCACCGTCCTGTGCAAGCCCGGCGTGGCCATACATGCGCACCTGTTCTTCGAGGATGGCTTGGCCGAGCCCCCGTGAGCCACTGTGCACAAGCAGCAGAAGCTGGCGCGGGTCCAGCGGCAGTTCATCTGCGTCGTAAATCTCGTCGATGCGCTGCAGCTCGGCGAAGTGGTTGCCGCCGCTTTCCCGGGATGCAAGAAAGTTGTCAGACCCCAATCATTTCGTCCTAAAGTGCCGAAAAAACAGGGGTTCTTCGAATGCGGAAGTTACGGATTGGCCGGACAGTGGGCCTGACAATTGTCAACAGCCATCTGGTGCGAATGACAGCGCAAGATTGGGAGTCACCCCAGACGTGCTTCGAACGCCTGAAGGGCGAGGCACTCAGTCAGCTCGTCGCAGCAGCGAGCAACGCGGACGGTAGTAGCAAGGGGACCAGACGTCGCGCGCTAATACTGTTCGACTACTTGCTCCGTGCTATCGATGAGCCTCCACTCGCTTCTCCGCTCGGCTTCCAAACCGAACGGTTCCGAGAGTTGCAACTGTTGTTTTATGGGGCCATGGGTTCGACCGGCTTCATGGAAGCGGCGGAAGTGACCCGCATCGGCTACGCGTACGGTTTCTACACCTTGTTGACGGGCCTAAGCGAGCGGACCTCGATAGCGCTTGCTGACTATCACCAAGGTGCCGCCACAGAAATCCCCATCGAACTTATTGACCTGTTTGAGGACCACGGTCTCGTGGCGGCTGAAGTGAAAAAGTTGAGACCATTTCTCCTCCATGCGGAGACTGGCCTCGAGTACAGGGTGCTCCTCGATGGACTCGTGTCGCCGCTCGGCAGCTGCTTTGCAGATGCGTTTCATCAAGGCCTCCGGGAGATTGCAGCGACAAGAAAGAAGGACACCAATCTAAGAGACTTCGGCACGACTTTCGCCAAGTTCGTCGCGAAGCTTGCGTCAGAGGGGAAGCCGATTTCCGCGGAGCTTCTCAAAGACCCATCATTCGTGGATGTCCTTCTTGTCGATTTCATGGAGTACCACTTCATGAAGCTCACCCGGAGGAAAGCATCGGTCGGCGAAGGAACACTTCAATCACTGCAAAAGCAGTGGTCGCGATATAGGCTCCACTGGATAGCACTAGCAGAACGCGGAATTGTCGCCTCCCCCCGATATGCTTTTCCGGAAGGTAACCCCTCCTTGCTGGCCAGGCAAGAAGTGGGGCACCGGCGTATCGCTACCAACGAGAATGGCACATCATCACTGGTTACAGCCAAACTCATCGTCCCAGTTCCGCTACACCTTACAGACGAGGAGGCCGCACTCTTGCTGTTTGAGAAGCTACGAGAAGAGTTTGGAAACGTGCAGTCTTGGCTTCGTCAACACTTGCTTGACTTCTTCGCCGACGCCGCTATCGGCGAACGACTCGCGGCAATCTACGAGCCAGAGGCAAGGATTTATCAGTTTCTGAGTACTGTACAGGTGCCATTTGAGCATCTTGTCGAGGCAGCTCGGGAGCATCCTGAACTTTTCGTTCCATCGGTCAAAGACAAGGACTGTGCTATGCCAGCGCAGAAGCTGCTCAGGGCGCGGACTTGGCTGCAGCGGAACGGCTACTACTACGCACAGCGGAACGTAACGGACTTCAGTTATAGGGTCGCTCGAACGCGGCTACTTGAAACCATCATCGGGCACCGAGTGTTACCGGCGTGTCTTTGTGCTGGGAGAGATGCTCAAGCATCGCTTTTTCGCACTCGGAAGCGCCATGCGTGCCGCACGCGACGAACCCATCCATTTCGCAACCCGGCTCAGTGGCGCGCGGCCGCACCTCCAAGGACATGGACTCCGTATCCAGGGAAATTTCCAGCGGTTGGGTCAGCAACGGGTAATGGAAATCGAAAGGTTTCCCCTCGTAGCTGAGTTTCCAGGTGGCCACGCCCAGGCCCCAGACAAATTCGACGGGGTTCGCTGTCTGCTCGGCATGCAACTGGTGCCGCAGAGCAAATAAGTCGCTGTAAAGGGAGATGGTCTTGCGCCGGGGCTTCTCGCGCGCGGCCCACTCCTGCCATTGGTTGCTATAGGCGACTAGAGCGACCTCCGCTTCTGAACGGATGCGTTCCTCCAGCTCGGTCCGCTCCGAGTCGGGCGCCTCCATTTTCGCTCTTTGAATGCAGCTTGCCAGGGCGCCTTCGTCGAGCTCTGGCGGCTTACCGTTCGGGTCCGTATCAACTCGGAAAACCCTTCCGTATTTGACAAAATGGGGCTCCGGCGGCGCGATTTCCTCCAGACGGTCAACCCTCATCCATACGTGGTCACCTTCTTCCTGGACATCGAAGGACACGCCTGGCAAGTTGGCCAGGTCCTTGGGAAAGAGTCGCGGAAGGGTCGATTTCCCAATTTGAAACGCACGTGGGTCTATATCTTTGAGTTGCTCTTCGATGTAGACAAACAATCGATGCAACAGCTCGCGCGGCGAAGGGGACATGTGTTTCCTCAAATGCATTACGTATTTGCCATCATGGCCGAAGCAGCTTGTTGGCGCCACAGGATGCATATTTGAGCAACAATCGGCAGGGTACTCAAGACGCTTGTGATGAGCCATTTTGGATGATTACCTGCTAATGCACTACCCACAGCGACCACCCCCATTTGGAGGGGCAAGGTCATTCGACAGTCGTGTGGCGTTAGTCGACAATTGTCGTATCTAAATCTGGAGATGCGCGTGCGTACTTTGTCCCTTTTCTTTGGCCTACTTTGGCGAACTTTTGTTCTTCAGCTCATCGTATCGCTGGCTATCCTGATTCTGATTGAAGTCACGGGCACTGACGTTTTTCATCGAGACGCAAAGTACATTCTGCTGAAGCCAACACTCATTTATGGGGCATTCGCCCTTGCGCTTCTTGTTGACTGGCTCGGCCCCCGGGTCAACCTCGTCCGAGCTATGTGGGGTAGGCGATTGGGTCTGTCGACCCAGCAATGGCATCGCTGTGTTGTCGCACTTTCGGTGCTATTCGCAGGGCTTGCAGCCCTGAACCTTATCGTCGCCTTCACAGCGTCGCTGGAAGTCTGGGTGAATTACAAGCTCTTCGGGGCCTTGGCGATTTTCTGTTCTGGGATTTTGGGCATCACTTTGTGGGTGCAGCGTAGCGCGGATGGCAGCGCCTGACGGAGTAAGAAAGCATGCTGCCACCTATCCCCCAGCAGTATGTTGAGTACCTGCGTTCCAACGGCGTGTTTGAAGGGTTCACCCGCGGAGAAGCGGAGCCTGGATACGTTGCGCTTTGGCCGCTCGACAAGTTGGCCGATTACAACGCCGATGTTGAAATCGAAGTCTATGCTCCGGGGTTTATAGCCTTCGGTGGGGACGGTGGCGGAGAGCTGCTTGCGTTTGATGTCTCCGTGGCGGTAGTCATGCTGCCGATGATTGGCATGGAGCCTCGATATGCGACGCGCGTTGCCGCCAGCTTTCAAGACTTGGCGGCGCGTTTCCAAACTTGAGCGGTTGGCCGGCGAAATGGCCGGTCCCGTCCACAGTCGAATTTATCACCATGAAAAAGCTACTCTCCACGCTGGTAGCGGCATTCGCGAAACAGCCGCCTGCGCGCGCCGAACCCTCAGCACAGATGGTGGACCCGAAAACCATCATGTTCTCGATGCCCACCGTGGCTGCCGACGACATCAAGTTCGTCGTTCCCACCGAGGAATCGTTTGAAGGCGCGCCACAGTTTCACGAGGACGAGTGGTGTCAACTAGAGTTCTTCCCGCGCAGTCGACTCGCCGAAATTCAACGCCGACTGGTCGAGTACAAGGAATTCGAGATGAAGCACCGCGGGCAGCATGGCTGGAGCAACATTTATGCGCGACACATTCACCGCGAGGCAGTTGTACTCGGAGTTGATGCTGCGGGCGACATAGCTACATCAGTTGGCGCGGTGCCCCGCCCGTCACCAATTCTAACGACCACATCACGCCCGCTCGGGCAAGTTAAGGACGGGTTCACTCTTGAGCTCGCTGGGTCCGTCTTGCTCTATGGGGTGAAGACCTCTGATGGGGTTAGCGCGTTGGGCGCAACGGTCGCTCGCGGCGGAGACGATGCACAGTTGACTCAGACCTATATAACGTTGTCCGGGAAATATGGACTGCTACTCGTCGATTGGCGTGCGCAGCAACTCTTGCTCTCTGTGACCGAGCAGGGGGACATCAGCGTGTGGAGACCCTGAACCACATGGGGCCCAGCTTTCATCAATTGGAAAGGTTTGGAATGAGAAACTACTTCGTATTGGCCAGCCTGTGCGTTGCAGTTGCCGGATGTGCGACCGACAAATCAACCACGGCAAGCGTACCCGCCTATCTCTCGGCTCAAAATGGTTGTGCGGTGGTGGCCGGCGGAAGCCTCGGCAGCGATTTTGCCGACCCGAAAGTCGAAGGCTTCTGGCATGACGTCAACCGCCAAATTTCATCTAGCCTTTATGAGAAGCTGTCTGGGGACGGTTTCAAGGCAGTCCCTCTCACGGTTGCTCGCAGCGATAACGCGACACATGTCATCGCTGTCGCAGCGGCGCGCAACCGCTGCAACCGAGTCATTCAGGTCGAACACACGGTCAGCGAGGACGCACAGGGCAAGTACTTCAGCTATCAGATTTCACTGATGCGATTCAGCGCCACTGGGAGAACCGCTGATGGGACCCAGGTCGTGACCGTTGGTGAGTACCAGCGGTCATATCGTTTTCCTCGGACAGCAGAGACGTTCCGCACGCTGACACCCGTCGGATTCGCCGGTACGGTATTCGCGGACCTTGAAGCCAGTGGAAAGCTCGAGCCTTTGCGGTAGCCATAAGGTAGGGGGAGAGCAACCGAGAGGCACAAGCATGGCGAGCGTAACCCAAGCGTCCCCATGTAGCCATAGAGACGCCAGGAAGCACTCGACCATCGACCGCCGGCTCAGGGAAAGAATATGCCGCAAAAACTCGGAATCTTGCTTACAGCAGTGCTCTCTGTCGCGGCACACGCTGAGGAGGCTGACCAGCCAGCTTGGAACGCCGCCCCGCAGGCGTATGCCACTGTCAGTAACATCTTCGCGGCGCGGGAGCCGTTCAATCGGGCGCTGGTCGTCGACCAAGCGTTCATTGAAGAGCTGCCTGGCAAGGGCCTGCGCTTCTGGTTTCGCATCTTTGGCCCCAACTACCGGATTTATTCTGGGTCCGGTGAAGCGAGCACTTTCAAACAGGGAGAGTTCCTCTATAGCTCAACCGGCGACTCCACCTGCGATTTACTGTTCCGGTTGCGGCCTGAGCACGCTCTACACATCGAGGGTCGAGCAAGGCATGACGGAAGCCAGGGTGGCGCACGCTTCTGCCCCACACCAATCACGCTGCCCTTCAAGCCTTAGATGACCGCTATACGAAAGTCCGCTGTATGCGCGTTGGTTGTGACTCTTTGCCTGTGGCTGCAAGGATGCTCGACGCCGAAGACCCAAATCAGCGAAACTGAGCGCCTCAGCAACCAGCTTTTGAGTTTGGCAATGCAGGACAAGCCACTTGAGTTGCACGAAGTCGCGCAGACGCTGGAGGTTCGGCTGGCCGACTATGAGGACACCAACAACTGGGCTCTGTCCGGTTGGACCTACATGCTGCATCGGAAATCTTCCGAGACACGCCCCATTAATAGCATTTGGCTGAGCGAGCCGACCGCCCAGCATCCGCGCCAAGTACTCTGGGTAGTGTTTGACCCATCCACTTGCCTGTCGCTTGAAGCAATGGGCCAGCGGGTCGGCCAAAGCGTTGTGCAACGCTACTTTCCGGGGTTCGCCGATGTGCGAGGTGGGTGGCTCACTCTTCTCGAATGGGAGGGGCAGTCAACGTCCAGCGAACTTATGGCGCCCCTGGGGTGTTCGCGTCGATTCGAAATTTACAAGACACAGCGGAAATAGTGCGGACGTTCAGGGACCACTTGCGGCCAGAGGAGGACGTCCGAAGCTGCTGGTACGCTCTTGCTGTTGCACACGACCATGCCTGTAGGAAAAAACCATGATGGCTCCGGAATTGGTGCACAAGGTCACGGCCATGAGCCGGGACGCCAACAAAATCGAGTTCATGGGTGCATGGATTTATCGGCGCGACGCGACGGTCTATCAGCTCTCCAGCACGGTTAACCACATTGTGGGCTGTTGGGTAAGCGAGAATTTCGAGCCGATACCTGTGCTTGTGTCTCGCGGTCGCAACCAAATACGCGAGTTTCTGCCAGGCGCCCCCAGGGCGGCGGCGTACTATGCGTTTGTGCCGCAGTACCTCGATGCAGTGGAAGCTGCATTGCGGTCGGGTGAGCTGTGGCCGGACTACTTATGTGACAACGCAAAATAAGATGTTGTCGGTCATAGGCGGCTCTCCGATATTCGCCGACCGCTCCCGGCCACGAACGGCCAGCGACGGTCCGTCGCTTATGGTTGGCAAAGGCGTCTCGCGCACGCTTGGCCTCTATGTGAACCTGCCCCCAAACATCCAACCACTCAGTCCAAATGAGCTTCGCAAAATGGCTTAGCGCCGCCATGGCTGTTGCAATCGGCTCATTCGCACATGCAGCTCAAGATGAGAAGGTCTGGGAAGTTGCAGCCGCCAAGGACTCGGCGGGCAATGTGCGGCGGATTGTCCGCTATCGCAGCGAGATGCCCAACTGGGTCCAACAGCCGTCGTTTGGCGCGCTTATCGTGATTTCGTGGCCTAACGTTAACCAGGCGGGGATGCCCACCAGGGGCGAGTCTGAACAACACTACACGTTCGAGGACGGCCTGCAGGCTGCCGAAGAGCACGACCGAACTGGTGTGCTCGCGGCAGCGGTGACGGGAGAGGGTAAGGTCGAGTGGTACTACCTCGCGCGCTCGCATGACGAATTCATGCGTGTACTTAACAAGACTCTGCGGGGCAGGCCGCGTTTGCCCATCACTATTTCGTTGGAAAAAGACCCGCAGTGGTCTGTGTATCGGCGCCTTGCAGGAGGGCGATAGCCGCCGTCCGCTTCCGGCCATGGACAGCCACTCGTTCTTTTTTGTGGCAGTGCCGAAAATCGCGGTCTCTCAGCCGCATCGCCCGGCGTCGAGAGGGCCACCGCAACTGGGGAAAAAGATGAAGAAGACGTTCAAGCTCACCGCAGACCAAATCAAACCGTTGGCTACCGGCCATGGCGGATGCATCGCGACCGACCGGATAACGGTAGATGGGTGTCCCGTACGGTTCATGTATCGGGAAGCGCCGAACAACCGCGTTGACAGCGGCTGGCGATTCATGAGCGGTTTTGAGGATGACGCTTACATGGACGACCCCAAGAATCACAGCGTCTATGACGTCAACACGATTGCTAACTATGACCCCAGCATCATTCCGTACCTCGATGCGCCGGTGGGAAGCGTATTTGAGAAGCGGCCGGAGTCCGCTCAGTTTGTAGCAGTCGACGATTGGATTCCGCCGGTAGAGTGAAGCATGACTACTTGGTAAGAATGCCGGTCCTCGTCGATTTCGCTGAACGGCTTGGGTTCGCTGAGCCGTACCGAATCCTCAACGAGCCTGCCCTCTTGCCGAAAAAATATTCACTGATTATTTGAGGCGCTAAGTTCGAGTTTGCCCATGCAATTCGACATCATCGCCGCCATTGAGGCATTTGAAGCATGGAGCCAACCATGGACGTTCATGGACAACGTGATGGCTTGGCCAACGCTGACGGCTGCAGACCGCGCGGCCACGCAGCAAATCTGGATGGAAGCATGCGATGCTCGCCATTGGGCGCAAGGGAATGGCGTCCAAGATGCGGCAGCTTCCGCGCAAGCGCTGCAGGAGCGATTCCCTTGGCTTACAGAGAGCGCGCGCGCCCAGCTTATCCGCGCCGCATCGTATGAATGGAAGTGAGTAGGTGCCGTTCGCATTCGGCCATACGCGGCCATTCGGTGTAGACGGGCGGCTCCGCTCCGAAGACAACCTCATAGTTGAAACCAACTAGAATTGGGCACCCTGCGATTGCCATTCCGAGTGCCAATGAAAACTGAACTCGATGCAGACGTGGCAGTGCGGACTACCACCGAATGTCGGCGCTTCGGCCATCCTGAATTTGAAGTTCGCTTCTCCAGCCGCACAGTTTCGCAGGACGTTGACTGGCTGCTACGTTATCTGGAGAACCGGGTCTCTGGGGGCGGCAAATTTCAACACGGCGAAACCATGCAGGTTGGCTGGATGGTCACGATGCTTGAGGAAATCCTAGAGGGGAAGCTCCGAGTGAAGGAGCCTGACATGAAAGTCGTTCCCGTGCAGTTTATCGATTCGGTCACGCACACGCTGTTGCATCTGCGCACCCAGAAAGACGTGGTCGAAAGCCTGGTGCCTCGGGTAGACCCGGACTTTCCTTCACTCGTTCACAGTGTCGTCGTGCATGCCAACTACAAGTCCGCACGCCGGGTTCTTTTAACACGAGCGGCCGCTGAAGGTGCAGATTCCGGGTGGTGGCTGACCGACCTTGATGATACGGAGCGGGCGCAGGACCCAACACGATTTTCCAGAACATCGCTCTATCAATTGGGCGTCGACCGCCCGGACCTGATTAAATTCTTCGCAGTGCCAGCCGGACTCCAAGTCGTAATCGAAGATGCCTATATCGGGGTCATCGGGGCAGACGGAGAATTGAAGCAAGCCTCGGGCTCATATCTGAACGCATTGAATCGAATCCGACTCGATGCGGTAACGTAATAGTAGGCAGCTTTTCCGCCGTTGTCTCTCGAAGTGCGGACCGAGATACGGCTCACTCCCACCTTAGGAGGGGAGTGGCAGACGACATATCCTCGTGTGCAGCGGTTAGACTCCGTACCGCCTGTACTAAAGACTGAGTATGTACCGGCAGCCCAGTAATTTTATGGTTCGTTAAACTTGGGCGCAGGGGGGCTCTGTCAATGGACAGAGACAAAACAACATTCAAAAATCTCAACGATGATATTCAAAGGTCGTATTGCGCGAGCCTTCACGTTGCTCGCGGGAATCTCCATTGCCTGTGTAGGGCTGCATGGATGCGGTGGCGGCGATGGCGCAAGTTCCGGCAATGATTGCAGCGGCGGCAAAAACGTCTACACCAATCTGAACTTCAACAACGCCTCCTTGGCGCTGTATGTCGGGAAGTCCATTCCACCTCAGACTCCCAGTACACCTGGAATCCCTGCTTCCTGCATGGGGTCAACGAACTATGCTGTCGCATCCGGACAGTTGCCTCCAGGACTGACTCTGGACCCGAGGAGCGGCACTATCAGCGGCACGCCAACACAGACAGGCATCTATTCGTATCAGATTAGGCTCACGCTGGATGGCTTCGCAGGCTCCGTTTCGAACGGCATCGCCGTAGATGTCGCCGACCCGAACCTGTTTTCCGTTGCCGCGTGGAAAACCGCAAACTCGAATCTGCCCATGACAGATGACTTCCGGCTTGATGCAATCGGAAGCCAGCTTGTGTCCCTGACTGCGGGCTTCTATTCGCACACGATGGACACGTATGTCTCCTCTGATGCCGGAAAAACCTGGGGCATCCAGAGCGTCGCCGGACCACAGCCATTTACACGCGGCTTCTCGACCACGTCAGATGGGTCGGCGCTCTATTACTCTGCAGGGGCGACCAGCGGGGGAGCATTCCCTGGCGGCGTTTGGAAGTTTGACGGGATAACGTGGACGCAGCGCACGGCTACGGGTTTCCCGGCCCGTCAGCGCCACGCTATGGTGAAGCTCAACGGTGCCCTCTATGCTATCGGCGGTGTCTCATCCACGGGCGCTTATCTGGGCGACGTCTGGCAATCAACGGATGATGGGGCAACGTGGACGAATCTCGGTACGCCGTTCAGCGGGCGGGCCGACGTTTGCGCCGTGGCGTTCCAGGGCCAACTGGTCGTGGCCGGGGGTTATGGTCCGAATAGCGCCTACAGCGACGTTTGGACTTCCGCAGACGGCGTGTCGTGGCAGCGCCAGCAGGTTGCGCCAGCCAACAGCCCCCTCTTCGCGGGCGTCGTTGGTCCGCAATGCGGTGTCGCTAACGGCCGGCTCTATGCCACCCAAGATTTCAGTGTGGTGTCCACTGCAGACCTGAAGACCTGGAACTTCGAGCCCTTCATCATGACGTCAAATCGAGTTCCTGGAATGGCCGTGCTGAATGGCGCGCTCTATTTTGCGAATGGCACGGGCACATCGATGCGAACGTTGGTGACCTCCGCTCCGTAATACGGGTCTCGGCGACATGGCGGGCCATCACGTCCACGATAGATAGGTGGTCCGCTACGGTCGCGCAGTTCGCACTTAGCACTCTGTAGTCCAAAGATTGCAGACCGGACAATCGAATAGTGACCGGCGCGGATACCCACAATGGAATCCAGATTGAACTTCGGGCTCGCCCTAGCAGCTACAGTTCTCGCGACCTCCGTGTACGGAGCTCCTGACGATGCCATCCAACATTTGGAGCGACTGAAACAGCTCTCAAGCCCGACGACCTACAGTTTCGGTTCCATCACGTGCACAGAGCCACCCGTCGACTATCCGGGCGCCGATGGATATGTCGTCGTGCGAGTCACGTTCGGCACTTCCGGGACGGTAGAGAACGCCCAGGTATCGCAATCGTCAGGAAACCCCACAGTCGATGCCGCTGCATTGAAGGCTGCCACCAGCATCAAATGCGACCCTTACATTCCGTCTCAAACCGGTAAAGCGGTACCTGTTGTGGCAAACAAACCTTATCGGTTCGAGGGGAAACCTTCGCGCCCCGTGGGGTCCGCGGGACCGTCTGCGATACCGCAACAATAGCGGCCACCACGTGTGTCGCATTGAGCCCAACGCGTCCATCGACCAGGGTTAGATGTCATCGACGGCTCGTCGTTATCGGGCGCATGGGGCTTGGTCCGCTTGGCATCGGCAACTTCGCTTTCGCATCCTCGCTGCTGCCCCCTTCACCACGACAAGGCGCTGTCGTCCAGCCCAAATATCAGGACCCGAAGTCAGGCTCGACTTGGACTGGCCGAGGCCGAGCACCGGCATGGATTGCCGGCAAGAACTATGAACGGTTCCTGATTAAGTAATCTCGTTGCATCTTCTCAGGCGCGGCACCGGCCCCGGGATATGGCCCGCGCCGCCTTGGCCAACATGGCCATCTCGCCAGGGTTGACGAGTTGCCGGGGCCAGTCCATATCGGCAGACAACTCTATTGCATCGGCGGATGACTACTAGACAGTTGTGCACTTCGCCCCACGAGGCGACTAGGGAGCGCGAAGACATCACCCACTACGCTATCGATATCAATCAAAAGGTGTGCGAGCTCGGTGGGACTACGGTGCCTGGGAAACGACAATCGACTGCGTACCTTCCGGAGACGTTCCGCCACTGACCCGCCGCTTATTCTTATCAGCAAGGATGCTAAGAAAAATTGTCATGAAGTCGATTGCGGTACGGACTGCAAACTAATAAGTGCACCGGTGTACGCATCGTTGAATCGCTCGTAGTCAGCTGTACCAGCGGTGAGCCCGGCTAGCATCACATCACGATAGCGACTCGTATTCTCCGGCTCATGAGCTACATGGTCCATACCTGCGCAGCAGTAAGCCATCGTTTCAATGGCCTCCCTCTCACGCTGCTCGTCCATCCTGTCGCCATGCTCCAACGCCGTGACCTCGTTGTAAACAGACCAAAATCGCCTTGCTGTATCAGCAGCGGTTTGTTTCGACTGCCCGGCCGCCGTGGCGACGAGAATTGCAAGTCGCTGGATGGGTGTAGTTTCTCCAGCATCCACCCGAAGCTTCGCCTTCCCAAACCATAAGCCAACGATTGCGGACGTCACTACGATGCTGTTCTTTCTCTCTGCGACCAAATCAGCAAGCAAAATAGAAGCGTGAGCGGCGATGTCCCGGTACGGCTTTCTAACATTCCAGATACCTTCAAAAAGCGCTAAGCAGGTATCGCTACCGCGGATTGCGTCAACGGCATCACTTACACTTTTGGCCAAGGCCGCACTGTCAGGAAGACTTGCAAGCAAGTAGCGAGGCGTGACCGCAATCGCAACATTCCATGAGCAAAGTACTCCGATTTTTTCGCTCACCTGTTGCGGTGTCATCAACCCCATTTCGTCTGCGATTGATAGCAGGTCCAGCGTACAGAAACCCCGCACTTTCTCTTCGTCTCCTGCGGCATAGATGCGCAACAGCGCATCGTCCGAATACGCGACGTACTGTCCTGACTGGACAAGGGCACGGAAATCTTCCGTGAGCAGCCTTCCCATCGGACCAGAGTCATCAGGCGACGTTGAATTTACCGGCTGTTGAATCGTCTCGAATCGGCGCTTAAGCTCCTCGACAAGCCTCGCATAAAGCTGTCGGGCCGGCGACCCTGTTATAGCAGAAGCGCTACGTTGAATCTCAAGTAGCATCGCCTGGCTCAGGGCAACGGTAGGAAAAACCGCAAAGAGTACGTCAAACAGCCCCAAATCACTCAAGACAAAGAGCGCGGTGAGGTCGAGGAGCGGTATTGCCGATGCGATTTCACGCCTAGGGTATGGACTCCAATCGCCGACCACCATCGACAAGTGATACTGCAACGCATCCTTTTTCGACCGTTTGCCAATTTCCCATAGCTCCCCAACGTCGCCGACGTTCATCAGAATCGCGCGTGGTCGCCAAGCATAGAGAATGGGAAGCTCACCGCGCCCAAGTTCTCTCGTAATTTTCGTCTGCCAAGCAATTCGCTCCTCAAAATCGCCTAGTACCTCCTTCAGCATGCGCTCAATGTCCTGAGGCGTTGGGTCCTCCGGCAAGGAGCCGCGACGTAGAATCCGAGAGTCCGGCCATCGCTCTGTGAATGCGGTTATGCGGTTCTGGAATTGGACCACTTTGTCCGGTGAGGCGATGCCATTGCCGGGCAACGTAGCCGTTAGGAACATTCCAAGGAACATCCCTTCGTCTTCCTCGTCGTTCTGGTCAACGTGGCGACCGATTTCCCATGCAACGTCTATTGCTCGTTGGCTGCCGGGTTCCTTTGCATGAAGAAGCATGAAAAGAAACCGCAGGCAATCAACCCGGCGTGTTCCATTGGTTTCGTCGGCGACGAGTCGCTCCGCGAGGTCCAGAGCCGGGTCCGTAAATCCGCAGCGAGTGACGATGCTGACGTAGGTGCCGACTGCCAGCCAGTCCGAGATGCTAACGTCCAGTAGCTTGCGCACTTCAGCAAGCGCTTGAGCCGTCTTCCCCAGCTTGTCTAGCGCGAACGCCTTGATGGCGGAGAACCGCCCGAGGTGGTCAAATCTCTCAAGCGCGCGATTCGCCGTTTGCAGCAATCCGTCCCACTTCATGAGGGTCGCATAGGCTTGCGCAAGTCGAAACTCCCCTTCAACGGAAAGTTGCTGGAATTCCCGAATCCGCGTTGAGATGCTCACACAGGATGCCGCCTCGTCGGACTTACTCGCGTCCAGGAGGAAAAGCAGTTGGAGGGCAATGGCTCTGGGCCGTCCCTGCTCCTCATAGTCGGCCAGCAACTGTTTCAAGGCTCCGTCTCGAGCCAACACGTTGCGTGCGGTCGCCCGAAAGTAGCGAAGGATTGCAACGTGGCTCGCCCACTCGGACCTACTCTCCAATTGAATGGCCAGAGCATCCGCTCTGTCTGGTAGAAAAAGCGCGTCGCCAGACAAGGCGCCTACTGCCAACGAAACTGGAAAAAGGTCATGGCTCTGTGGCAGCGAGGAGTGTGTGCGTTCGACTTCTTCCAAGCACAGACGATGCTTCTTTGCTTGATAAAGTATGCCGATTTGCCTGAAGGTGCGCTCCACCGAATCTGGTCGCCGTCGATTTGCCAGAAGGGCTGTATCGTAATCTTCGAGATGGAAGGCAAGTGTCTCGAGAGCCCACTGCATCGTAGGCAATGTTGGGCGAGCCTCTGCCGCCTCTTTGGCCGCATCAATGGTCTCTTCCGCTCGCCCCAGTATCAGAGCTGCTGCCGCCCACACGTCAGCGAGAAACTCAAGGTTGCCCGGCCAACCGGTCTTACGGAGCAAGTCGATGGCAATTTGGATGTCATCCCACGTGCGCTGCAATCGTGTAGCGTCGAGGTCTACTGGTCCGGTCATTGAAGCGATTACGATGTCGCCGGTGCTGCTGCGTGCCGAGGGGACTGACAACGCAAAATTGGTCCGCGCTCTCAGAATGTGAAACAGTTGCTGACTGCGTAAGTCGAGCTGCTGCTGGGCAAGACCTTCATCGCATATCCGAAGCACTTCCTCATTCTGCTCGCGCATACTGGCGACAATGACTAGGGTGTTGAGCGCCTCTTTTCGAGGTAAGGAATTCAATATCCCGATAGCGCCATCAAAGTCACCTTCTACCGCCAGGAGTCGAGCTAGCGAGGCTTTAACCTCCGGCGCATTTGACCGCAGACGAGCCTTAAGGTCCGAGACGTTGCACGGCTTTCCCGGCTGGTAACGAATTGCGAGTTCCGTTTCGACCCAGCCCGTCAGGTATCTCGGGGCGTCGCCTGAGTACTGGCATGCCAGTGCATAGTCCGCGGCCGCCAAAGCTTCCTGTGAGTTTCGGGAGTGCAACCTGCCGCGGCAGTACCGATACTCAGCTTTCTCCAGAGGCGTCATGACGTCGAAAGAGGGTTCCAACGTCTCCAGCAGCACGGACGCTTTCTCAATCGCACCGACAGCTAGGCGGCGATTTACTTCATCTAGCTTTCCTGCAATTGAATCGCGCGGAGCTGTAGGCCATGGTGTCGTCACCGGCGACGCCATGACTTCGAGCAATGTCCCGCTATATTGCGCCAAGCCGGTTGCGACACCCTCAAGGATGGTCGCTCTTTCATCTGGCGCGGCCGACGGCAGCTTCACTTCCACCACTTCGTCCAGCGCCGTTGCAACCTTGTGGAGGCGAAGGTTGTTCTCAAGGTCGGCACGCAGGTCCGTCTCTTCCGTGAGCCGATTTTCGACTGGCACGCGAACCGTAAGGCTCTCTGATTCAGACTTGTCTCGCCCTTCCTCCCGGAAACGTTTTAGCTCTTCGTGAATCCAGACATAAAATGCTGGGCAGGCAAGAGCGCTCTTCAAGTCCACGCTGAGGTCACAGTACACAAGGAGAATGGGCTCCGTGACCCGCGCGTAGTAGTTCACAGTGCTTCTACTGAGTGTTATCGAATAGAAGTCGCCTGACGCATTTATTGCGGGCGATTCGCTTCCTTTTAGTTGAACGCGAAAGGGCGCAATGTAGCGACCGTCATCCACAACTTGGACTTGGTAATCAAAACCCACGTCGTCGGTGCCTTCCAGCGACCGTGCTCGCCACGTCTCAGGGTGACGCGCGGTAAAGCACTTGTTCGCTCGTTGGCCAATTCGTTGGGCTTCACTTTCCCGTGGCAGCGCTGCGTCGTTTGACATGGCCCCTCGTTTGTTTTTTTGTCGAAGTAATCGTAGTGTAGTTTCGTCCACCGATAGAACATACTCGCGCTGTAGTCCCCGTGCTCAGAGCGCTCATGCGTACAAGCGGGTCCATAACTTCGGCCTGGCACGCCACATCGAGCCCGTGCCGAGAGTATTACCGCACGTGAGGAATCCTACGGCTTAGGTTGGGGCACGAAAGAGGGCAGACATGCACGGTGCGGGTAACGGAGGAGAGCGTGGACATGAAACATTCCGTTGGGACAACGAGGTCTACGACATCACCGCGATACTGGACGACCTGGCGCGCGGCACCATTGGGGAACGATGGGAGTCCACTTTCAGTCGTGACGAAATCGCGCAGTATCGGGCCTTTCTCCAGGGGGTGCCGCATGCGGCAGTTCCCGAACACATGACGAGGCAGCACCGAATTCAGGTTGATGTAGCCTATGCTTCGGCGCTCACAAATGCGGACCTGTTGCGGCCAATTGTTGTCCTCCAGGTGGGAGAAAACGGCGGTACGCTCGAATTGGCCGACCTCGAGAGCGGGTATAACTATGTCGTAGCGGATGGGAATCATCGGCTGATTCGCGCATACCAGCTAGGGGTTGAGAGCGTGCCAGTTGTAGTTCTGCGTGCGGAGGTCGCAAGCCGGTATCGCTGCCCGGCAACCCCTATCGAATTCTGGTGTGAATGACGCCACAGCTCTCACTCCAAAGAGTGGCTGCAACTGCTAGCTTCTATCGTAGGTGTCTGACTGTTCCCCTTAGGTCGTCGGCCAATAGTGGGTGATGGGGGAAGACGAAGCCGTAAACCTAGAAGGGCCCTGTCAATAAAGCACAGGGCCCTTTGCGGAGGGGATGGGATTCGAACCCACGGTAGACTTTCGCCTACACCGGTTTCGTAGACCGGCACCTTAAACCACTCAGACACCCCGGAGACTCACATCGAAGGATAATCCCGGGATTTGATTGGCTGCTCCTCTAGCCGCTCGTGGAAGTCAATAGGCACTGAGCCCCACGTGAGCCGAAGCATTGCTTTTACGGTGACCGTTTTCGGCCAGTTTCCGACAGTCACCGGCGTACGCGCGCGGACTGTTGAACGACTCTCAGTCTTGCCGACAGACGCTGCGAGCGCTTGCCCAATGTACTGTTGAATCGACGACCATGTTGTCTAAATATCTTGAAGTCAAGAAGCGACATCATTACGTCTGGGCGAACTATCTCGTCCGATGGGGGCGTGGCACGCGAGACGTTTTCTATACGACTGGGACAGGAAAAATTGCACACGACAGTGTGCGGAGCATTGCCGCCGACGACTATTTCTACAAGATGTCCACGCTTACCAGAAATCATGTTCAGGTGATTGCTGAATTCTCTCGGAAAAGTCCGGACCATCTCCGCCGGCAGCACATGTCCTACCTCCGCGACGTCCTGAAAATCCAAGAAACGGAAGAAATCTACCGTCAATCCGAGGTGCAAAATCAGGAAGTCGAACGACATCTTCACGCCGCGAAGTGCAACCTTATGGAAAATCTCCACTCCAGCCACGAAAAGGCAGCGCTACCAGTGTTGGCTGCGCTTGCGGATGGAGACCTTGATTTTCTTCATGACAATCAGCGTATGGTTCAGTTTTTGACGTTCATCGGTCAACAATTCTGCCGTACCAAGGCTTTCCGGGATAACGCACTCCAAGTGCTGAATCGGCGCAGTCCCCTTGAAATTGAAGTCGCTGACGCCATGGCACACTCGTGGTGGTTCTTGAGTTACATGTACGGGATGAACCTCGGCTGGAGCTTGTACGCGGGTCGCCATGAGGCGACGCACACTTTGCTGATAAATGACACCCCTGTGCCGTTCATCACGTCCGACCATCCTGTCGTAAACGTTCATTCGTGTGTATCGGAAACGGAGTTCTCCTTGCCCGAGCATGCCGATTTCTACTATCCGATTTCGCCGACGGTCGCTTATATCATCTGTGACTCCGACCGGTTCACGCAGGGCAAAAGCTGTGTTGATGAGGCCATCGTCGTGGAACTCAATTCGAAACAAGCGGCTCAAGCGATGGTGCACATCATCGGTGATACGGAGGATGCCATTCGCCCCTACCAAAAGCACATCGGGCGACGCTATCAGAAAGCTCCTCATGGGCCATACAGAGCGTCTCCTCCAGAGCACCGTGCGCTCGACGACATCGGTTGAGGCGCTTACGCGAATGGCTACTTCACTTTGGAAGCCTCGCGTTGGGTCGACGGACTGAGAAAGGGTCATTAGCACCTGTTAGCGCGAAAGTTCTTCTCGGCTCGGAGTGGCCGTGCACTCGTTTCACGTGGTCGGCATTTCAATGGGTTGGAGGATTCCATGCTCCCGCCGCGTTGAAGTTAATGGAGCCGTGCATCCCTGCCGCCTGCCAAACCAAATCGAACATCGGCTTGAGAGCGGACAGAGCCTCCGTCTCCGCTGGTACAAGAACGTCGGGAAGAACGACCGTAGCACGGTCGAAATGCCCCTGAGTCCCGTCCACGTCCCAATTGAATCTGTTGAATCCGAGTTCGAGCCGGTCGGCCCCGAGAAGTGACATCATGACCGTAACCTCCGGATGGAATCCAGCGTGTTGCAGTTCCACTCTGACTCTAGTTAGAAATTGGGCCGTGAAGTTCTCGTACGCCGCTCCCGGAAGAACCGCCCGTTGTGCATTTCCGCCGGCGGGCCTGGAAATGACGTAAACCGCTTCAACGAAGCCATTTCTGAAAAACTGCGTATAGCCGTGTGTCAGGCCGTCAGCTGTCGGGTTTCTGATGCCAAGCGCACCGTCAAGATTGACGCGAGTATGCGTTCCCGTACCGCCGAGGCTCGGTATCTGGCGGCGTGCAAAGTCCAGATATGGCAGGGGGTCAAGTGACCCGACTCCGAGGGCAGCTTGAGTTGGTATGACATGCAACACTAAAATTGGCCCCGGTACGAGCTTACATGGGGCGTCGCCAGCCAGAATTCTTCCTAGCCGTTCCGTGCGGAAGTCTCGGACCTTCTGCGCTTGACTTTCTGAGCGCAGGAACAGCCCTCTTATCTCGGGAATGTCGAGTTCGCGCTTGCGATTGCCCTCGCGGACATAAAACTTGTAGTTCGACCTAACGCGGTGCGGACCACCCCAACTTTGGGGGACACGCACGACGAACACAAAACCCGATACACCCTCCAATTCAACTGCCACCGGCTGAACCTGCACCCCTGGCATGCGGGGCTCAACGCCGTTTAGGAGCAGGTCCGCCAGCCTCAACGCCGTTTCGTCAGGATTGAGTGCGAGAGGCACCAGAGAACCTGCCAGCCCGTGGTCATCTTCTGCGATTCCGTAGACGAGGTCGCCGCCTCCCGCATTTGCGAAAGCAGAGGCGTCCGCAAAGAAATCATGCTTCGCACCAGCATCCCAATTGACGGGCAGCTCGCGCTTGAAGTCGAGGTGTGGGCCCTCTTGCTCTTGGTTGGCGACCAATTGCGCCAGATGGGCTTGAGTTGTATCAGCCAGCTTCGTCGGAATTGCCATGGTTCTCCCCACTTATCGTTGCTGGCATTCTATTGCGGCCGCCATTCGGATTGCACGGTGGCGTATCAGGTCACCATAGGTCACGCTATAGTGAGATGCCAACTCACTACACTCGAACACCATGTCGCGCTTGGGAATTGAATACCAAAACGGCCTAATCTACGAGGGCCGGGACAATCCGAGCAATCTCGCTGTTCCTACGCCGACGGTCTCGCAATGCGCGCTCATTGAGTCTCCCTCTGACCTTCGTAAGTTGCCCCAAGGACTAGACAGCGACCCATTTCGCTGGGTGTTCAGAGAGGACTCCTTCGACCCGGTTTCCCGAGTCCGTCGGGGTCGAGTGTTTCAGCATTTCACCGGAAACAATCGGGAATTGGTCTCCGTTGACGCGCATCCATTTCTGCCATCGGACTTGAGCCGGGGCAGCGGTGGCGGTCGCCTGCAGAAGGAGATGACCGTCTTCATTCACTGCACTCAGCTTTTGTCGCGCCACGACCGGGGAGAAGGTCTCCAGCTCGCTATCGGTCACGCAGAGGCGTACTCACTTTGGAGGATTCTGCAGATTGAGCAAACGGTCACCCAAGACGTGCTGGTAACGCTTCGAGCGGAATCTGTTTACGGCGTTTTACCCGCTCTCGATTCGGCACAAATTCCTGACGATAGCCGCCAGTCTGTAACTGAGGCCTACGAGCGGGTCATGAATGTGGCGTATCGGGACTCGCCGACGTCGGTTGTTGACCAGTGCAGGAATCTCTGCGCGGTTCTGGTTGCTCGTTGGCTGCATCAGCTGACGGGAGACGATAAGGCGCTTCATGAGGACCTTGGTCGATGCATATCCGCCGTTCAAAGTCACTTTGGTGACAAAGGGCACCGGCTAGTTCGTGCGTCGCTTGAAACGGTGAATCTCCTGCATCCGCGAGGGAAGGAAAATGAGCGTGAGCGGTACAGCTTACGTGTAGTGTTGAATGCAGACGCCGAGCTTGCTTTGCACGCGACAGGGTTCGTGCTTCGGGAGATTGGCTGGGGGCACTAACATTGTTGTACAGGTACGGGAGCCGCGGCTCGTGACTATTGCGCGCCAACCTACGACGAGGCGCTATACGCCTCCGGGGGCATGCCACCATCCGTTTGCCAAAAAAATTAGTCGTGGCAAGCACAACGAGAAAGATGGAAAAGAAGATGGGCCTTTCTGAATTTGCATTCAACCGTACATTTGTCGACAAGCAGGGACGAAAAATTGCGCTAGAGCTGGACGAAGACAATCTCGTCGTCAAGGCGACTCATAACGGTGCGCTTATCGGCAAGATGGAGTTCGTTGAAATTGAGCGGGACCGCGGACCATCTGCATACAAGCTGATTTGGATGTACCTTGACATGGCGGGCCCCGAATATAAATCCTGTGGGACTGGGCAGAGAATTCTCGAGTTGATGAACGAGTTCACGGGCGGCCCAATCATTGCGGGCAGTGGTGATGGCCGTCGGTCGGACGACGGCAGCCATTTGACCGGTGATGGCCCCAGCTTCGTTGCAAAAATGCGGTCCAAGGGACTGATATACACCAGCCCTTACGACGAATTCTGACAGTGTTGGATATGGAGCCACTACCATCAGATGTGCAACACACGGTGCAGCGCAAACTCGGGCGTTGCCTGCTCCGACTCCAGCAGTATGAAACTCTTCTCAAGTCGCTGGTTGCCCATCGCGACATAGCTGGGCCACCCGCCCAGTTGCAGGCTATCCGTGACGCGAAGGTAACGTGGGTTCAGAAGCAGACCTTGGGTACTCTGGTTGGAATGCTTACTGACAGCTATCTGACCCAAAGCCAGGACGCGAATGCCGCTGACGAAGAAGAGTCCGGCGATGGCGGCCTTTGGGTCCGATTCCGTTCTCAGATGGAGTTGGCGCCCGAACGGTATGAAGCTATCAAGGCTGCGTTGAAGGAGCTGGTAGACCTACGGAATGAACTGGTCCATCACTTTCTGCAACGTTTCAACATCTGGGAAGTTGATGGCTGTGCGGCCGCTAACATTCACCTCGATGCAAGCTACGAGACCATTGACGGTCACTTCCTCACTTTGCGTGGCTGGGCGCAGTCCATGCAGGATGCTTGGTCGCATATGGCCTCGCTTATGGCGACCCCGGCTTATCAAGACATTGTGGTGAATGGAATCTGGTCAGATGTAGCAGTGGACTGGCCAACATGTGGGGTGGTCAATTGTCTTCGGGAAGCGGAGGCCAGGTTTGCCGCAAATGGCTGGACAAAGCTCGATTCCGCCAAGGCGTGGATACGCGAGCAGCATCCGGACCAGCAACCGCTACGTTATGGCTGCGGTAGCTGGCGGCAGGTTATTCACGAATCTCGTCAGTTCGAGATTCGCAAGCAGGCGAACAAGGACAGCGGCAGCAATGAAGTCTGGTATCGCAGCCGGCCAGCATAAGAAGGAAGGTGTTGTGTTCACGGGCTAGCCCCTAAATTGGCGAGGTACCCTTAAAGCGACTTGTTGCGGGACGCTGCTATGGTGCGCGAGGCATACAGTGGTAATGTTGGCATCTCTCGATTATTGCTGCTGCTCTGCGGTACTGGCCTTGGCTCCGGCAATGGCAGCATCAACAACGTCATCAATTGCATCTGGCGTTGTTCTACTAGCCGGCGGTGTCCATGTTCATTGATTTGCTTTGGCTCTGAGATTGAATCAAGGCGTCAATAGATGAATGCTGTCTGGCAGGGCGTACTACGAGGAGGCTGTGCCGTGGTCCGGCAACTCGATGCGTAGATACTCTATGTCCAGGTTGAAGTCGTTGCGCAGGCGCTCAATGAAGTCCCGAGTGACATTGTCAAGAACGGGCTCGCCGACTACGAACAGCCTCTCGGGTTCCAGACCTCCTGTTCGGAAGCCATATTCCAATAGCTGTCCCATTGCCTGTCGCATTACCTCAGCGGAGGTGCCGGCAATTTTGATTTCATACAGAAAGCATCCACCCTCAGGTGGACGGACGATGGCGTCGGCGCGGCCGCCAGTGCCTGTCGGGTATTCTGTCCAGACTCTATCCTCGCCATATTGTCTCGCCATCCTTTGAACATCTGGAGGGCCAAAACTTCATTCCTTGCCTCGCTCAGCGTCACTGACAATGGCGCTGCTTTTCATCTTCCTGGGCTTACTCGCACGCTGCCTGGGCGCCGCTTGGCGCGTAAGCATTAATGGATTGATGGTAGGGACCGGCGCAATCACGTCGAGCCAACCTTCGCGCCCCAAGGACTTCAGCACGCGGCATAGGGTGTGCAACGACGAACCGTTCCCCGCCTCAAGATTCCGGAGTGCGCGAACGCTGATGCCAGCGCGCGCGGAAAGAGTGGCCTGGTCGATATTGCGATGGATTCGGTAGGTCCTGAGGTAGCCGCCAATCACCGCCTCCATTTCTTTGGGAGTGAGGTGTGTACGGCTCATGGTCTAACCTGAGTTCCTGCAGAGCTTGCGGTCATATTCGGCTTCGATTTGCCTTCCACCGTGGTCGACCTTCGCCCAACATTACTCTAAGGACGGAAGGATTGGCTTCTGTTAGCCGTGCCACAGCTACTTCGTAGCCGTACAGTCGATGCAGTGCGAGCGCGATTGCACTCGACCTCGAATAGCCGCCTTCGCAGTGAACAACAATGGAGGTTACCTGGCACGGTAGGGATTCGACGAACTGACGAATGGCCATTGCTTGGTCGACGGTGAATGCGTTGCCAAGCGCTGCTCGTGCTCTCGGCGAGAGTGCGGGATTGAGAAAGTCGAGGTCAGCGAAGCTCACTCGTAGGACATGCTCGAACCCATCCAGGTAGGCGGGCAAGCGGCCGGGTGCTGTTATCGAGATGATGGCGACCCAGGACAGGCGTGGCAGTCTTTCTGCCTCCGGCCTCGACAGCGCGAACACCTGGCGCCTGCCATCCGGCGGCGGCCGATATAGTCGCGTGATAGTTTCGGTGAGTCGTCGAGTCATGGCGGCGGCATCGGCATGAAAACCGGCACTCGATTTGCTTTACGGCTGCAAGTCATTTTCCCAATTCTCGAGGTACGCCGTCACGGAAGCCGGCTTTGAAAAATCAAGCAATGTGAATTGGGTCTGCCATTGGGCAATGACCTTGAAAAACTCCGCACGTAGGCGAGTCATGATTTCCGGCGTCGCCGCCTCATTCATGTCCGCGTCCGCCGCTTGCCAAAGACGATGGCTATACAAGAGATATTCCATGTCCGCGTCTTCCTCGTGGCCACACACAACATAGGCGTAGACCGCTTCGCCATCCTGGTCTTCAGGAATTTGCTTCAGGGCGCAACCTCTCTCGACCCACTTCAGCCCAAGCGCAACCGCGTCTTGCAGGTCATTGGAGAAGTGCCAAGTTCCTTCGTCCCTGGAGTCTTCGACAGCGTACGTGGGGTTGCCAAAGCGCGTTCGGCTGGCCAGGAGTTCACCTGGGGTGCCGCACGTTGCCTCGCCTAAGGCATGAGCTACTGGCGGAATGTCTGTGACTATCCTCCCTAGCCATAGCGCGGGCGTGGGCGTGTAGCGAGGAGACGCAGCTTCGCCTTCGTCATTGGGACATGACATTGCGCTCTCCAGATACATGGTCCCAAGCCGGAATCTCTGCTTCTACCATTGCAGCAGAGCCTTCATTCGAAGGACGAGCCAATCCACTTCTGCCAGCGATACCCAGCCTTTGCGCGCGATAGCCACCCACACACGCCCGAGCGTGTCCTCTGGGGATTGGCTGGGCTGCTTCGCTGCCTCGTGTTGAGCGAACAGCAGCAGGTTCTTGGCTAGCGCCTCGCAGTAGAGCCAGCGGTGGTATCTCTCCTCTGGCCCCACGCCCGCAATGTAGACGCGCCAAGACCCCTCATCGACGATGTTGAGTAGCTCGTCGCCTATGGCCATATGCGGAGGTGTGGACCTTGGGAAGTCGTCTGGTACTTCGTCGAGACTCATCTCTTCGGCCCTAGCGTTTGTGACGGGTACATCGTGATGTCCAGGCATACGAGAGCGTCAGCTCCCTGCGGTGATTCATATGGCAACGAACCATAGAATGGTGTTTCGTCAAGCGCCCTGGCCGCTCGCGGCACGCTCTGAATTCTACGAATTTCGTAGAGAAGCGCAATGCTAAATCTACGATATTCGCAGAATGGGAAAGAAAGAGCCGGTTACTGTATTCGGACGCCGCCTACGACAGGCAAGGAGGCGTGCCGGCATTCCCCAGGACGTACTCGGTGTTGAGATAGGCTTAGACGAAACCACCGCGAGCGCGCGCATCAGCCGATACGAGAGCGGGGTTCATGAACCACCGTTTGAGATTGCGGAGAAGCTTGCGACCGTGCTCAAGGTCCCAACCGTGTACCTCTATTGCGACAACGACGAGCTCGCTGAATTTCTTCTCACTTGGCAGTACCTGAATCGAGCCGACAAGAAGGAGATTGGGTACATCGTCGAGAACAGGTTGGTCTCGAAGGGTCTGCTCGGGAAGCAGACGTGACGGCCGGTGAGCGCCTGACACTCAGATAACTTCATCATCGGCTCTTAGACGGTCTTCTGCAGCACGCACGTTACATTCTTGCCGCCTCCGCAGCCTCTCGGAGGGCAAGAGTGTTGCTTGGTGGCAGTCCAACGGCGCTCTGAACAATGAGTAGCATTCTGCCTGTTGAACGAGATTTTCAACACTAGCGGCAGGATGTCGCCGGTAGTTGACCGACTATTCCGTCGCCAGCATTGCCTCAATGGCATCCAAGGATTTCCGCAAACGCGCAACATCTTCGCGAATGTCTCGCTTCAGCGCTTCACGAGGGTCCGAGTCCTCCTCAACGTCAGAGTGAATTCTGATGGCTACACGACTGACAATTTTGCGTTGATTAGTTTGCAATCCGGGAAACACCGCCGATGGTGCCAAGCGCGGTATCGAAGCCGGTGCCATTCGGCGCCAACGATGCGACAAGCTCGCTCCAGCTCTCGTCGAGGGGCGTGTCGATGTTGCCGAGACGCTTTTCGAGCTTGTCCAGGCCGATCTTGTTGGCGTCCAGATCGGTGGCCCACAGCGCCATGCCGCAGCCGATGTCATTGCCGATCAATGCCGGATACAACCGGCCGACCGAAAAAAACGCCGCGCCGACGGGGTAGCCGCGACCCGGATGCAAGTCGGGCATGCCGGCCACGTGGCGCATGCCGTCGAGTGCTTTGGTGGTTTGAAGTTGTCGGATCGCGTCGCCTTCGATCCAGGTGTCGTCCGAGGCGATCAGGGAGACGCCGTCGAACAAATGCAAGATGCAATTGCCCATGAACTATCCATATCAGGTCTGAAAAAAAACTGATGTGGCAGGCCGAAGGCCGGGCAATGCGAAGACGCTGCGAACGACAGCGCGAGAGATTCGATCAACCCAGGCAAGGGCCTGCAAAGGGGAAAGCAAGGTGACGCATGATGTTTTTTCCTCCTATGCAAAATGGTTGATCGGTAAGCGGGGCGGATACTAGCACCGCACTTTGCGCAGTCGCAAGTACGATCAAGCGTAAGTGTTGGATTGTTGAAACGCGATGGCGCTCAGGTTGCTGCCGGCAATGCAAGTCGCGCCGCTGTCAGCGCTTCACGCAATACCGCCATGTCGCCGATATGGTTTGCGAGCAGCAGGATGAGTTGCGCGTTGAGCATCGCGCTGTGCTCGTCGTTCAGGTTGCGATGCGCGTCGATCAGCGCTTCGTAAAAATCATCGGGGCGCGGCAAGTTGGGTTGCGTGTTCAGCGGCATGGCGGTCGGTATTCAGCTCAGGCGGAGACAGCGGTGTGGGGCTTTGCTGCGGGCGCCGTTTGTCCGGTGGCGCGGAGCAACGCAGCGGCCAGCTTGGCAGGCTCAAGCGCACGCCAGCGTGCGCAGACGTGCTGGTCGGGCCGGATCAGGTAAGTCGTGCCGGGGCGTGCGTCATAGCGTTGCACGACCAGGCCGTCAATGTCTTCCAGCGCCGTCACGTTGGCCGACACCGTGCCCATGCCACCCACTGGGAAGATTGCCAGCGTCGGCAGCGGCAGCGCATCGACGTGTTCTCCCGCACCGCAGAAACGTAGCGCCATGAAGCCGCCGTGCAGATGACTGAGGAGCCAATCGGCACCGCCATCGGCATTGCGCACCGGTGCGTCGAGTGCGACCGCGCCGGGCACGAGCGCGCAGGCGAAGGGCGCTTCATCTTCTGTCTGCAATGCAGAGCCTTCAAGCACCGTCGGCATTGAGAGCCGCCCGCTGTTGACCAGCGTCCGCGCAAACGGATAGTGCTTGGCCAAGCGCAGGGTGGCATCGCGGAAAAGCCGGCTGACCGCGCTCTTGGGCGTGATGAAGTCCGTCGAGCGGGTGGAGTGGCGGATGTTGTCGTCGGCGGCAAACTCGCGCTCGCTCGCGTAGGTGTCGAGCAGCGCGTCGGGCGCATCGCCGGCAAGCACCATGCGCAATTTCCACGCGAGGTTCTCGGCATCCTGCAAGCCGCTGTTGGCACCGCGCGCGCCGAATGGCGATACACGATGCGCGGCATCACCGATGAAGAGCACGCGGCCGTGGCGGAAGCGGTCCATGCGTTCGCACGAGAACGTATAGACGCTGACCCATTCCAGCTCGAAATCGACGCCTTGCCCCAGCAGCGCACGCACGCGCGGGATGACGCGCTCGGGTTGCTTCTCGGCTACGGGGTCGGCGTCCCAGCCGAGCTGGAAGTCGATGCGCCAGACGTTGTCGGGCTGATGGTGCAGCAGCACCGATTGATTCGGGTGGAACGGCGGGTCAAACCAGAACCAGCGCTCGCTGGGGAAGGGCGCATCCATGCGCACGTCGGCGATCAGGAAGCGGTCTTTGAATGTCTGGCCGCGGGCTTCGAGGCCCATCATGTGACGTATCGGGCTGCGCGAGCCATCGGCGGCGACCACGTATTGCGCGCGCTGCGCGTACGTGCCGTCGGGCGTCTCGATGGTGAGCGTCACGCCATCGGCATCCTGCGTGAGGCCCGTCACCTTGTTCTTCCAGCGCAGCTCGATGTTCGGCAAGGCTTGCGCGCGCTCAACAAGAAAGCCTTCCACGTAGTACTGCTGCAGGTTGATGAACGCCGGCCGGCCGTGTCCGGTTTCGGGCAGCAGGTCAAAGCTGTAGAGCAGTTCGTTTTTCAGGTAGACCTTGCCGACGTTCCAGCTCACGCCTTTGTCGACCATGCAATCGCCGCAGCCGAGTCGATCAAAAATCTCCAATGAACGCTTGGAGAAGCAGATCGCGCGCGAGCCGGTAGACAGCGTGCAATCGTCGTCGACTACCACCACGGCCACGCCCTGCTGTGCGAGATCGATGGCCGTGGCCAACCCCACCGGCCCTGCGCCGACGATAACGACGGGGCGAGCTTCAGTTGCCGCGCCGGGTTGCTGTTCGGCGCACGGCGTATACGGGAAGACGCGGTTCTGGAAGTCGGGGTTCATGTTCAGCCTTGCAGGGCGGCCCACATTTCCTTGTCGCGCTCGGCTGTCCAGATGCGCGGGTGCTTGATGCCGCTGGCCTCATCGAAGGCACGCGTCACATCAAACGGCAGGCAGTGCTCGTAGATGAAGACGCTGCCGAATTTCGGGTCCATGGCCGCGCGGGTGTGCGCCATGGCGGCTTTCAGGTCCATCTTTTGCGCGACGGCTTCCTTGCCGCGCTGGAGCAGGGTAGACACGAAATCGCGCGTATAGGCCAGACCCTTGTCGACTTCGGCCGGATTGAGCAGCGCCGGGCCGCGGCCGGGCACAAGCTTGTCGGCGCCGAGTGCGCGTAGCGCATCCAGTGTGGCGGGCCATTCTTCGAGTTGGGCGTCGCCGCAGTAGCAGGCGGCGTCGTATTCGACCAGATCGCCTGAGAACAGCACCTTCTGCGACGGGATCCACACCACCGTGTCGCCCTTCGTGTGGCCGGGACCGAGGTGCAGGATCTTCACTTCCAATTGCCCAAGGAACAGTGTCAGCTCGCGCTCGAACACCAGCGTCGGCCACGTCAGGCCCGGCACGGTTTCCACGCCCGCGAACAGGCGCGGAAAGCGTTCGATTTCCGATTTCATATCGGCCTCGCCGCGCTCGACGATCATCTCGTAAGTGCCGCGGCTGGCAATGATGTTCTGCGCGCCTTCTGCAAAGTAGGCTGATGCGCCGAGCACGCGCACGGCGTGATAGTGCGACAGCACCACGTGCTTGATCGGCTTGTCGGTGATGGCACGGATGCGTGCGATCAGGTCTTGCGCCATCGCCGGCGTGGCGGTGGTGTCGACGATCAGCACCGAGTCGTCGCCGATGATGACGCCCGAGTTCGGGTCGCCCTCGGCTGTGTAGGCGTAGGCGTTGGGGGAGAGTTGGGTGAAGGTGACTTGTTTGGCCTCGAGGTCGGCTTGCGAGGCGAAGGCTTTGGCCATTCTGTCACTCCTGGTGTAGTGGATTACGGTTGGGGGAATTGTTCTTGAACGTGCTCGGGCCGGAAAGCTTGGGTTGGGGCGTGCTGATACCAAGCCATACCGAACGCTGGCAATCATAGACCGCAGGGTCTGGGGATGCGCCTAGGGTATACGTGAATTATGATTAGAAGCATTGTTTCTACAATGCATAAAAATCAAAAACTGGCCGTCGAGGCGAAGCTGCGTGCTACGCTCGCAGCACTTTGTCGGCTCAGCCCAGCCAATGCGCCCCCAAGACATAGAGACTCCGGAAGTCGAAGACGACCTGCCACCCGATGGCGATGCTGAAGACGCGCGCGCAAACCGTGACCGTTCGGGCATCCAATCCATCGAAGTCGGCTCTCAATTGCTGGTGGCGCTGACGCGTGCCATGCGGGCGATGGCGCTGGGCGATCTGGCGCGTGCGGCGGGTATGCATCCGTCCAAGGCGCATCGCTATCTGGTGAGCCTGCAGCGCGTGGGCGCGGTCTCTCAAGACCCGCTGACCGGGCGTTACGAACTCGGCCCGTTTGCGCTGCGCCTGGGTTTGGCCAGCCTCAACCGCTCCGATGCCATTGTCCGCACGCGGCCGTTGCTTGCCGGTTTGCGAGACCAGACCGGCCACACCATTGGCATTGCCGTCTGGAGCGATCGTGGCCCGACCGTTGTGCATTGGGAGAAGGCCGGTGGTGCGCCTGGCGTGAACCTGCGTATTGGCGACGTCTTGCCGATGCTCAATTCCGCCACCGGCCGCCTGTTTGGCGCCTATCAACCGATGGAGCAGACGCTGCCGCTCGTTGAGCGCGAACTGCACGAGCGCGCCAGCGACGACCTGCCGGGCCTGCCGCGTTCGCTGACCGATTACTACCGTCTGTGTGAAGACGTCCGCACCGAAGGCGCATCGTGGGTCACGGGTAGCCTGCTGCCGGGCGTGAATGCCCTGTCGCTGCCGGTGTTTGGTGCGCGCGGGCAGCTTGTGCTGGTGCTGATCGCGCTGAATCTGCAACCGTTGTTCCACGCGCAGCGCGGTGGCGAGCTGGAGCACACGCTGCGCGCGTTCGTGATACGCCTGTCTGCCATGCTGCGGGCGCCCGCGGTCAGCCCCGCCAAGGCCAGCAACCGGCGGAGCAGGGCGACGCGTTAGGGTTGTCGCCAATTTCATCCTGTCGTAAGAAATTTACTATCTCGTAACTCGTGGCACCCCCTCGCCCGGTTCACATCCGGCGCGAACTCCACGACTACAAGAACGAGGAGCTTCATGGACTTGTCGATTGCCGCCATCCTGGCGCAAGACGGCGTGACATCGGGCGCGATCTACGCGCTGCTGGCACTGGCGCTCGTGCTGGTGTTTTCCGTCACGCGCGTGATCTTCATCCCGCAGGGCGAATTCGTGGCGTACGGCGCGCTTACGCTGGCGGCCATCCAGGCCAACAAGGCGCCGCTCTCGGCCAGCATGCTGGTGACGCTGGGCGTGCTGACGTTCCTCGTCGAGATGGGCCGCACGCTGCTGCAACCCGAACTGCGCCTGCATGCGCTGCGCACAGGCGCGATCTATGCAGTCAAATACCTGGTCTTTCCGACTGCGGTGTACATCGCCGCCAGCATGCTCGCCCCGATGACGCTGCCCATGCTTGCGCAGGTCGCGTTGACATTGCTGATCGTCATTCCCATGGGCCCCATGATCTACCGCCTGGCCTACGAGCCATTGGCCGAAGCCAGCACCCTGGTGCTGCTGATCGTTTCAGTGGGTGTGCATTTTGCGATGGTGGGCCTCGGCCTGGTGATGTTTGGCGCGGAAGGCTCGCGCACGGATGCGTTCTCCGATGCGCGCTTCGATCTGGGTGCGCTCACCGTGTCGGGCCAGAGCCTCTGGGTGGTGGCTGTATCGGTGCTGATGATCGTGGCGCTGTACTTCTACTTTGGCCGTACGGTGTCGGGCAAGTCACTGCGTGCGACGGCGGTGAACCGGCTGGGTGCGCGGCTGGTCGGCATCGGGACCACGCAGGCGGGGCGTCTGGCGTTCACGCTGGCGGCGGCGCTTGGCGCCTTGTGCGGCATCCTGATTGCGCCGCTCACGACGGTCTACTACGAGTCCGGTTTCCTGATCGGCCTGAAGGGGTTTGTGGGCGCGATCGTGGGCGGTCTCGTGAGCTATCCGGTGGCTGCGCTGGGCGCGCTGCTGGTTGGGTTGCTGGAGTCGTATTCATCGTTCTGGGCGTCGGCGTTCAAGGAGGTGATCGTGTTCACGCTCATCCTTCCCGTGCTGCTGTGGCGATCGCTCACCACCAAGCATGTCGAGGAAGAGGAATAAGCCGATGAACACGCTGACCAAATCTTCCGAGGGCACGGCGCAGCGCAGCCGGCTTTCGCGCAATCGCGTGCTGACCGCCTTGTTTGTGGTTGTGCTCGCGTTGATTCCCATCGTGCCCACGCCCGAGTTCTGGATCACGCTGCTGAACTACATCGGGCTCTATAGCCTCGTCGCGCTGGGGCTGGTGCTGCTGACGGGGGTGGGCGGTCTGACCTCGTTCGGGCAGGCGGCGTTCGTTGGGCTCGGTGCATATAGCACCGCCTATCTGACGACGCAGTACGGTGTGTCGCCGTGGATCGGCTTGCTGGCCGGGCTGGTGATCACAGTGGTCAGTGCATATGTGATCGGCCTGATCACGATGCGCATGTCGGGCCACTACCTGCCGCTGGCGACGATTGCGTGGGGGCTGTCGTTGTTTTTCCTGTTCGGCAACCTCGAATTCCTGGGCAAGTACGACGGGCTGAACGGCATTCCCGTGCTGAACGTGCTCGGTAAATCGTTGCAGACCGGGCGAGAGATGTTCTACCTGATCTGGGTCGTCGTTGTCGTGGCGGTGCTGGCCGTGCAGAACCTGCTGAACTCGCGCCCGGGCCGCGCCATCCGCGCGCTCAAGGGAGGCGGCACGATGGCCGAGGCAATGGGCGTGAACACGGCGTGGATGAAGGTGGTGATCTTCGTGTTTGCGGCGGTGCTGGCCTGTATTTCGGGCTTCCTCTATGCGCATCTGCAGCGCGCGGTGAACCCGACGCCGTTCGGCCTGAACTACGGCATCGAATACCTGTTCATGGCGGTGGTCGGTGGCGTGGGCCACGTGTGGGGCGCGGTGCTTGGCGCGGGTTTGCTGACCATCCTGAAAGACAGCCTGCAGAGCATTCTGCCGAAGCTGCTGGGCTCCAACGGCAACTTCGAGATTATCGTGTTCGGCGTGCTGCTGGTGCTGTTGCTGCAGTACGCGCGCGATGGCGTATGGCCGTTCATCCGCAAGCTGTTTCCTTCTGCGCCGACAGCGCGTGCGCCCGACGATGCGCCGGCGCTGAAGCAGCGCGAGAAGCCCCAAGCCGGTGAGCTGATTCTCGACGTACGCGCCGCGCGCAAAGAGTTTGGCGGCCTTGTTGCCGTGAATGACGTCAGCTTTCAAGTGAAAGCCGGCGAGATCATCGGCCTGATCGGCCCCAACGGCGCGGGCAAGTCGACCACCTTCAACCTCGTGACAGGCGTGCTGCCGGTCACGCGCGGTGAGGTGCTCTACCGTGGCGAGCACATCAGCGGCATGCCTTCGCGCGAGATCGTCAAACGCGGCATCGGCCGTACCTTCCAGCATGTGCAATTGCTGTCGGGCATGACCGTCTTGGAAAACGTAGCGCTGGGCGCCCACCTGCGCGGCGACTTCGCGGCGCAGGGCGGCGTGCTTGCGAGCGTAGTGCGCATGAACCAAGCCGAAGAGCAGAAGCTGTTGTTTGAAGCGCGCCGCCAACTGGAACGCGTGGGTCTGGCCGATTGCATGTATCAGGAAGCCGGCAGTCTGGCACTGGGCCAGCAACGCATTCTGGAAATCGCCCGTGCGCTGTGCTGCGATCCGGCGCTGCTGCTGTTGGACGAGCCCGCCGCGGGGCTGCGCTACAAGGAAAAGCAGGCGCTTGCAGCGCTGCTCATCAAGTTGAAAGCCGAAGGCATGAGCGTGCTGCTGGTCGAGCACGACATGGACTTCGTCATGAACCTCACCGATCGGCTGGTCGTCATGGAATTCGGCACCAAGATCGCCGAAGGGCTGCCGCAGGAAGTGCAGCAGAACCCGGCCGTGCTGGAAGCCTACCTGGGCGGCGTGGAATAAGGAGAACGCGCATGTCGATCATCCTGGAAGTGAAGGACCTGCACGTCCGCTACGGCAAGGTGGAGGCGCTGCATGGCGCCAACCTGAAGGTGGGAGCGGGCCAGATCGTGACCGTCATCGGCCCGAACGGCGCGGGCAAATCGACGATGCTGGGCGCCATCATGGGCGCGCTGCCGACCACCGGGTCGGCCAGCGGCGTGGTCTCGTACCTCGGTCACAACCTGACTGGTCTGCCGGTGGAAAAGCGCGTGGCACGCGGCATGTGCCTGGTGCCGGAAAAGCGCGAGCTGTTTGCCACCATGAGCGTGGAAGACAACCTCGTGCTCGGCGCGTACCGCCGCAAGCGGGCGGGTGAGCGCAACTACCTCGATCAGATGGAGGTGGTGTACGACCTGTTCCCGCGCCTGAAAGAGCGTCGTGCGCAGGAAGCCGGCACGCTTTCCGGCGGCGAGCGCCAGATGCTTGCCGTGGGCCGCGCGTTGATGGCCAAGCCCCAGTTGCTGATGCTGGATGAGCCGAGCCTGGGCCTCGCGCCGCTCATCGTCAAAGAGATCTTCCACATCATCAGCGACCTGCGCAAAACCGGCGTGGCGACGTTGCTGATCGAGCAGAACGCACGCGCCGCGCTGCAGGTGGCTGACTACGGTTATGTGCTGGAAACGGGCGACATGACCCTCGAAGGCCCGGCGCACGAGTTGGCTGTCAACCCGCGCGTGATCGAAACCTACCTGGGATTGGCGAAGAAGGCCGCTTGAGCGCGGCCGTGCGCAGGATCAATCGTCGTCGTCGTGACGATGGTGCCTGCGCCATTCACGCTCACGCCAGCGCTGTTCGCGCCATTGGCGTTCCTGCCATTCGCGGCCGCGGCCATCGTCGTAGTAGCCGGGTGCAACGATGACCGGCTGCGGCGCGACATAGACCGGTGGCGGCGCATAGTAGGCCGGCGGCGCGGGCTCGACATAAACGGGTGCGACAGGCACGCCGATTCCAATATCGACATTGACGTGGGCCAGGGCCGCCTGCGACGACAGCGCCGCAGCGGCTGCCAGCACGTACAGCGCGAAGTTCTTATGCATGTGGGAATTCCTCTAGACACTGCACTGTAGTTGAACGGGGCGCGCGCAGTCTTACAGAAGATATACGGATGTTGCAAATTGTAACGGAGTGACGCGATGGCCGCTCACGGCAATGCGCGTTCCATCAATTCAGCATCCTCGCCGTAGATGGCGAGCAGGGCTCCCAGCGCGGCGCTATCCATGTCGACGGACTGATAACCAAGGCGGCGCCAGAAGCCATCCGCGCCTTGCACCGCCACCAGCCGGGATCGGCCCAGGCCTTGTGACTGGGCGCTGGCAGATGCCATGGCGTAAAGCCGCTCGCCCAAACGCTGGCCGCGGCCCTCCGGCGCGATAGCCATGTCGTGCACAAACCAGAGAACATCGGTTGCATCCGTGTCGGGCAGCGGCACGTGCAATTTGGGCGGCGTCCATGCGTGCCACGCATGCGAGAGCAGGTACCCCACCACTTCAGACCCACGCAGTGCGACCAAGCACATGGCCGGACTGCGCGCCCAGCGGCTGGCGAGCGCATCGCCCGGTTCCAGGAACCCGTCGCCGTAGCACGCCTGCTGTACGGCCAGGATGCCGGGCAGGTCGTCTGCAACGATCGGGCGGATGGCGAGTTCGGACATGGGCGCGCGATGGGCAGAAAAACGGCAGAGTTTACCGGACGTGTCCCGCGCATCATGCTGTTTTCGCATAACGTGGGCACATATCGGTATTCGCGGCATGGCGCACGTATCCTGTAGATTCGTTGGCAGGGCAGTCCCGCCCGCACCTGAATTCCTTCTCCCAGCATGTCCCGAATCATCTTCCTGAACGGCCAATACGTGCCGGCCGCCGAAGCCACCGTCTCTGTCATGGATCGTGGCTTCACCTTTGCCGATGGCATCTACGAAGTGACCGCCGTGGCGCGCGGCAAGCTCGTCGACAACGACGCGCACCTCGCCCGCCTGACCCGCTCGCTGTCCGAGATCGGCATCGACAACCCGTACACGGCCGCCGAATGGACGCGCGTTTGCGAAGCGTTGGTCGCGCGCAATGGGCTGGACGAGGGCGTGGTCTACATGCAGGTTACGCGCGGTGTGGCCGAGCGCGATTTCGGCATCCCGGCAGACATTACACCGACGTCTGTGGCGTTCACGCAGGTCAAGTCCATTGTCAACAGCCCGCTCGCAAAGAAGGGCGCAACCGTGGTGACGGTGCCCGACCTGCGCTGGAAGCGTTGCGACATCAAGAGCGTGGGCCTGTTGCCGCAGGTGATGGCCAAGCAGATCGCTGCCCGCGCCGGCGCGCACGAAGCCTGGATGACCGATGGCGACCGCGTGACCGAAGGCGCGTCGTCTACCGCGTTCATCATCACCGCCGATAAACGCTTGATTACGCGTCCGCTGTCGAACGCCGTGCTGCCGGGCATCACGCGCGTGTCGATCCTGGCGCTGGCGCGCGAACATGGCCTGACGCTGGAGGAGCGCACCTTTACCGTGGCCGAAGCCCAGCAAGCGGCCGAAGCGTTCTACACGAGCGCGTCGACGTTCGTGATGCCGGTGGTGTCCATCGACGGCGTGCAGATCGGCAACGGCCAGCCGGGCCCGCTCACGCAGGCTCTGCGCACCTTGTATCTGCGCTTTGCCGGCGTGGACGTTGCCGAGCCCGTTGGCCAGATGTGATGTAAGCGGTTGCGCCATCGCGGTAGAATCGCCCGCTAAGTTTTTGTAGCAAGGCGAGATATCCTATGAAAACAGGAGGCTGGCGCTGGCAAAGCGCCATCGCGGCGACCGTTCTAGTGGCCGCGCAGTGGGCAGCGATGCCTGTATCCGCACAAACCGTGTCTGCGTCGGCGGCTGTGCCGACAGCATCCGCGCAAGCCGTTACGGGCGGTGCGGCACCCGCGGTCGAATCGGCGAGCACCGATTCCCGCTGGCGCCGGTTCGAGAGCATCAACGGCATCGTTTCGTATATCGATCGGCAATCGGTCAAGCCAGAGCCAAGCGCTGAGGCGGAAGCCGACTCGCATACCGTGCACTTCAGGCTGCTGCGCAACGTGCTGCCCGACTTTACGATCAAAACGGCAGATGGCCAGCCGATCCGATCTTCGGTCAAGCAGGTGGTGCTCGATTGCGCGCGACATAGCTACACAGTGATTGCGCAAACGCTCTATCGCGCGCGCAATGCCAGCGGCAAGCCGCTTTACCAGATCCACTACGGCGACGAGGCGCAAAGCCGCTCGCTGCGCGAAGGCAGTGTGTTCGAATGGATTGCCGGCCGCTTTTGCGGGGCAGGCCGTTAACGCAGTCTCTGCAAGGGCGGCTTAGACGCCGCCCGGCGTGTTCAGATCGGCGCTGCTTCCCGGCTGTCGCTTCCGTTCTCGCTTTCTTCGCGGCCTCGCGCGTAAGGCTGCCGCTCCTGCTCAAGCTCCGGATATCGGCGTGAAGCGAAACCCATGGCGGCTTCGTACGAGCCAAACTGGTTGGATTCGGCCGCTACACCGTCGTTGACCAGGATTGCGTACCACTTCCCGTAGAGCGGGCCGTACACCACGACCTTGCTTTTCATTGTCTTGTCCCTGTTTCTTGTATCGATGGCCGGCGACGCGGTTTGCGCGAAGCGGCGGCTCGAGCCGTCCGGGCACCAGGTCATGGCGCGCCGTCAGCGTTGTGGCGGACGATGATTACAGTGTGTTACACGCGCGTCAACGTTTGCGTTGGGCGCAATGCTCTAGTTGCGTCAGGTCGTTGCCAGCGTGCCGGCCACGCGGGCCTGCCGCAATTCGGCGGGCTCGTGGCCGGATTCGACATAGTCGGCAAAGCGGCGGATGCGGTCCGCAACCCAGTCGGGGCGACGCAAAGGCAGCCAGTGGCCGGCGTCGACCTCGTGGCGCCAGTAGTGCGACACCCAGGCTTCAACCGCGCGCGTAACGGCGGGGCTGACGTAGCGGTCGCGCGTTGGCACGATCAGTTGCACGGGCGCATGCGGTGCACGTGCCCGGGGGCGAGCGAGACGGTCGCGAAAATTTGCGCGATACATACGCACGCCGTTGCAGGCATCGCGCACAAGCGTCGGCCGCTGGGCCTCGATGCGAATGCCTTCCGTCTTGTGCAGCCACCACGGCCAGGCGCGCGCCACCCATAGCCGCCACGACCATTCCGGCACCAGCGGCAGGTGGAAATATCCCACGTACCACGATTGCAGCCGCTGCTGCCACACCGCGCGCTTGGCCGTCCATGTGCCGGCATCGAGCTGTGTGCGCATCCAGTGGCCGACGTGGTCCAGGCATGGGCCCGAGATCGACGTGTACGACGCGATGCGCCCGCGCAGCCGGTCGGTCGTTACCGATTCCCAGCTATGGATGGAGCCCCAGTCGTGCCCGACCAGATGGAAGCGCTCCCCGGGCAGCAGCGCATCGGCCACGGCGGCAAGGTCGTCGACAAATTGGGGGATGCGGTAACCGCTGGTATCTGCCGGGGCGTCTGACAGCCCGGCACCGCGCACGTCGAAGGTAAGCACGCGGCGATCGCGCGCCAGGGTATCGCGCACGCCGTGCCAGACGGAACTGTCGTCCGGATAGCCATGCACGAGAACCACGGCGGGGCGCTGCCGCGCAGAACCGTCGGCGGGCTGTGTCATGCGGGCATGCAGACGAATGTTGCCGGAGCGCACCACGTGGCTGCTGTGCATCGGGCCTCCAGTGAAAATGGCGTGATGGAATCCTTGCAGCCTACGGGGTGATCGGGCGGTGCGACAACGCGTGTTTTTACCCGTTTCAAGCAGCGTGGGAGGCACTCGGCGCGGCGTCGGCCTGCAGCAAGGGCGCAGCCGCGGCGAAGGCCGCCAGATGCTCCAGCAACGTACGCACCTTACGTGGCAACTGCTGCTGCGGCCACACCGCGTAGATGGGCCGCTGCGGTGTACCCCATTCGGGCAGCAGGCGCACCAGCCTGCCTGCCTCCAGCGCCTGATGGCAGAGCGTGCGCGGACAGTACAGCAGACCGAGGCCCGTTTCGGCCAGCGTCACGCCCAGTTCAATGTCGTTCAGGTCGCAGCGTCCGCGAGGCTGCAGTTCGATGGTTTCCGCGCCATCCGGCGAGGTGAAGCGCCATGTCGAGAGCGGCGACGACACCAACAATCGATGTGCCTGAAGTTCATCTGGATGTGTCGGGGCACCATGCTCGGCCACATAGGCAGGCGACGCCACCAGCACCATCCCGATGACACCCAGCCGGCGCTGCCGCAGCTTCGGGTCGTCCTGCTGGCCGACGCGGATGGCCAGATCGGCGCCATGCCGCCACACGTCTTCATTGCGGTTGCTCAGCGATAGCTCCAGCCGGATCTCCGGCCACGTCGCCATGAAGCTGGCATACGCGGGTGCGAGCAGCCCGCGCGACAGGTTCAGCGGTGCGAGCACGCGCAGGGTGCCCTTCACCTGATTGAGGTCGTCGTCGAGCGTGGCCGTGGTTTGCGCAAGCGCGGTCAGCAGCGGGCGGCATTGCTCGTAGTACAGCTGGCCTTCCGGCGTTGGTTTCAGGCTGCGGGCGCTGCGCAGCAGAAGCTGGCAACCCAGTGCTGTCTCCAGCTTCTGCAGGCGCCGCGTCAGCGTGGCGGGCGGCAGGTTGGCGTGACGGGCCGCGGCCTGCAGGCTGCCGTGGTCCACGATGGAAACAAAGAGGGCTAGGTCGTCGAGCATGATTCCATTTTCGGAATTTAAATTTCAATAAACGTCTATAGTTTCTTGAAACGCGGTTGTCTAGCATACCGTCAATCACATTTGATGGCTTGCAAGGAGAACCGCCATGTCGATGCCCGTTTCCACTCCCACCCGTCTTCGTGTCATTTTTGCCTGGCTGATGTCCGGCCTGATGTCGTTGTTGATGACCGGCTGGATCGGCTGGATCAACGCCGGTATCAGCCCTGACTTTCTCGCCCGCTGGGCGCATGCGTTCGTGCTGGCCTGGCCGGCGGCCTTCACCATCGTGCTGATTGCGGCACCGACGGTGCAGCGGCTGACGCAGCGTCTGGTGTTGCCCAATCCCGCGCAACCCTGAAAAGAAAACAGCCCACCGGGAGGACGGTGGGCTGCAAGGTTGACAGCAGGAAAGACCGATTGAAACGGACGCCGGACTGACATCCCGTAGAGCCCGGCGATATGGCTGGTACAACACCCGACCCTTATCGTGGTGACGCTGATGTGCGTGGAGATCGCACTGCCCGATACCGGGTCGTTACCGGGCCATGGAGCGCACTTTAGTGGGTCGAGGCTTTCAGCAAACTTTCTTCCGGCAATGACTTGTCTCCGGACAATCCCTAGGGTCGGGGCGCTGCACACGCGCTGTTGATGGCGTGCGCCGCACATGGCAGCCGATGGTGCACGGCGCCACGAGTTAAGCGAACGGTAGGAAAGCCGGCTGCACGCATGGCGCCCGGCTGGCAGAATGCGCGAGCGTGCCACCCATTCAGCCAACCATGTCCGCACCTTCCGACCTCCTGATTCGTCCCATCCACCAAGACGACTTCACTGCCTGGAAACCCCTCTGGGATGGCTACAACGCCTTTTACGGCCGCGCGGGCGAAACAGCCTTGCCCGACATCGTCACGCAGACCACATGGCAGCGTTTTTTCGATGAGGCCGAGCCGGTCTATGCCATGGTTGCCGAGCGGGCGGGCGCATTGCTCGGCATCGTGCATTTCCTACTCCACCGCAGTACCACACAAGTGCAGATGAACTGCTATCTGCAAGACCTTTTCACCGCCGAAGCCGCACGCGGGCAGGGCGTCGGTCGCGCGCTTATCGAGGCGGTTTATCGCCGCGCCGCAGAGGCGGGCCTGCCGCGCGTCTATTGGCAGACCCACGAAACGAACACCACGGCGATGAAGCTTTACGACACCGTGGCTGAGAAATCCGGCTTCGTCGTTTATCGCAAATTTCTGTAGGCCTGCGGTGCGGGAATCGTGCGTTCGCGAAACTCCCCGTGCATTCCTGGTATCGGCGCGGCAGTCGGTTGGGCAGACTGTGTGCGTGCTGCTGCGTTGTTAGCGTGGTGGCCTCCACTGTTGCCATTGCAAAGGAGTTGCCGATGTCTGCCAATGAGACCCGCCCGCCGGTTCCGCCGTTCACCCTCGAATCTGCCACCGAAAAGGTGCGTCTGGCCGAAGACGGCTGGAACAGCCGCAACCCAGAGCGCGTCGCGCTCGCCTACACGCCGGATAGCGAGTGGCGCAACCGCGCCGAGTTCGTCAATGGGCGCGAACAGATCGTCGAGTTCCTCACGCGCAAGTGGCGTAAGGAACTCGACTACCGGCTGATCAAGGAACTGTGGGCGTTTGGCGGCAACCGCATCGCCGTGCGCTTTGCGTATGAGTGGCACGATGATTCCGGCAACTGGTTCCGCTCGTACGGCAACGAGAATTGGGAATTCGACGCACACGGCGTGATGCAACGCCGTTATGCCTGCATCAATGACCTGCCGATCAAGGCGGATGAGCGCAAGTTCTTCTGGCCGCTTGGGCGTCGCCCGGATGATCACCCGGCGCTGTCTGCGCTGGGTTTGTGACGCGGTCGGCCAAAAAGAGGCGCCCGGTCTTGGCCGGGCGCTGTGCATTCAGCCATGCAGTTGGTCAAGCGCGCGTCGTCGCCAGGTCGACGGGCTATCGCCCGCGAGCCGCTTGAATACCGTCGAGAAATGCGCCTGGCTCTGAAAGCCGACCTCCAGCGCAATCTCGACCACCGTAGCATCCAGTCTCATCAGCAAGGTCTTGGCGCGCTCGATGCGCCGATGCAAAAGATACGCGTGCGGGCGCACGCCCGTAGCGGCGCGGAACTGGGCAGCAAAGTGCATGCGCGTCAGGCCGGTCGCGCGAGCAACGTCTTCCAGCCGAACCGGGCCGCCGAGATTCTCTTCGATATAAGTCGTTGCCAGTCGCAGGCGCCACAGCGGCAGCGGCGAGAGCGTGGCTCGAGCTGGGCGGCAATTATCGGGAGCAGTGGTGCAAACGGAAGTCACGGCTTTATGAGACAAGTCTGTCTACATGATTGAGTAGACAGGTCTGTCTGTCAAGGCCATACTGAACCATTGCCTTCACGTTCATCGACATGGCCAAGACTGCCGAAACCCTCTCCGCCCGCGAGCGCATCATGGAAACCGCCGAGCGGCTGTTCCTGCAGGAAGGTTTTCGTGCCACCGGTATCGACCGAATCATCGCCGAGTCTGGCGTGGCAAAGATGTCGCTGTACCGGCATTTCCCGTCAAAGAGCGATTTGATCGCAGCCTTCCTGGATGCACGGCACGAACGGTGGATGGCTTGGTTTCGTGAGGCAACGGAAGCGCGCCTTGCCAAGCGCGCTGACCTCGACGTGCTGGCGGACGTGTTGGCCACCTGGTTCGACACCAAAACCTACCGAGGTTGCGCGTTCATCAACCTCGTTGCCGAATCTGGTACGGAAACCGGGGACGCGCAGTTGGTAGAAAAGGCTGTCCTGCATAAGGCCGAGCTGGCGACGTATCTGGCGGAGCTGGCGAAGCGTCTTGGCTATCCACGCCCGAAGGCCATTGCCGAAGAAGCGCTGCTGTGCGTGGAGGGGATGATCGTGCGCTACCAGATGACCGGGCAGCGCTCGGTTGTCGATGCGGGCAGGCGTCTGCTGGCGCGGCTGCGCTAAGTCGGCGCCCCAAGCTTTTGTCGGCTGCCTGGCCGACGTGTGACGCAGCCTTCCTTTTTGGAAACCATAGGGTAATCCCGCATCTGCGATTTCGAAGACGCGGTCTATAGTTGCACCTGTGTTCCAGATATTAACAGACGTTTCATAGGTAAAACAAGCGAAACGTGATGGAGTCGACAGAAATGCAACCGCAATACAACCCCGACCTCGCTCCGTGGGAGCCGATTTCTCCGAACAACGTCGCAGGAAAGGGCCGCGTCGAGCGCCCGGGCCACGTCGCCAATCTGGTGTGGCAAACGCGCGCCGCCGAGCCGACAGCCTATGAGAACCAATTGGCCGATTCGCTGGAGGCGGCATTTATGGGTGGTGCTCAAACGCCGGCCGACATCGTGGCTGTGCTGAACGAGCGCGGCCCGCGCAATGCCGCCGGCGGCGAGACCTGGACGGAAGACACGTTCCTGGCAGAGATGCGCCGCCTGGGCGCCTGAACCCAGACCGGTTCCAACACGATTCGACGCCGCGCCGCCCGCAGAGGCGCCCGGCTCAACCCATCAGAAGAGGCAAGCAATGGAAGGCAACAAGGAAGCGCAGAAGGAAGCGCGCATCAACACCGGTCTGCGCAACTACTGGTATCCGGTGGCGGCGTCGTGGAATGTGAAGAACGCTCCGGTCGGCATCACGCGCCTGAGCCAAAACATCGTGCTGTGGCGCGATACCGCCGGCCAGGTGCATGCGCTGGAAGACCGCTGCCCGCACCGCGGCGCGCGCCTGTCGATGGGCTGGAACCTGGGTGACCACGTGGCTTGCTGGTACCACGGCGTCGAAGTGAACGGCCAGGGTACGGTGACGAGCGTGCCAGCCGTTGACGCTTGCCCCATGGAAGGCAAGACCTGCGTGCGCAGCTACCCGGTGCAGGAGCGTGCCGGCGCCATCTTCCTGTGGTTTGGTGACAAGGCCCCGTCCGAGTTCGACGACGCTGTTGGCACGCTGCGCTTGCCGGAAGAACTGACCAGCGACGAGCACAGCCACTTCCTCTGCTTCGCGCATTGGAACGTCAACTACCGCTATGCCATCGACAACGTCATGGACCCGATGCACGGTGCGTACCTGCACGCCGTGTCGCACTCGATGGCCAGCGGCGAGAAGAAGGCCGTGATGGAAGTGGTGGAAACCGATCACGGCATCATGTTCCAGAAGACCGGCCAACGTGGCGTGAACTTCGATTGGACCGAGTTTGGCGAGACCGGCACGATGTGGCTGCGCCTGTCGATTCCGTATCAGCCGAAGGTCGGCCCTGGCGGTCCGTTCACCATCATCGGCATCGTGACGCCGGTGGACGAAGAACACTGCATCGTCTACTTCTGGCGCACGCGCCATGTGCAGGGCTGGCAGCGCGACGTGTGGCGCTTCCTGTATCGCAACCGCCTGGAAGGCCTGCACTGGGATGTGCTGGAGCAGGACCGCGTGGTGCTCGAGTCGATGGCCCCCGAGGCGCGCGATCACGAGACGCTGTATCAGCACGACATCGGCATCACGCGTATCCGCCGTGTGCTGGCACGCCGCGCTGCCGCTGAATTGGCCGATGCGCCGGTTGCCATGCTCAAGCCCGTTCCCACGGAAGCTCAACATGCTTGAGCGCAATCCAAATGCCGGGCTGCTGGCTGGCCGCAAAGTCCTCGTGACGGGCGCTGCGCGCGGGTTGGGTTTGGCGTTTGCCAAGTCGATTGCCGAAGCTGGCGGCGCGGTTGCGCTGGCGGACATTCTTGGCGAGCGAGTGCAGGAAGAGGCCGCGGCACTGCGTGCGGCTGGCTTCGACGCACATGGCTTTGCGCTTGATCTTGGCGATCCGGCTTCCATTCAGGCGTGCGCTGCGGCAGCTGTGCAGGCTCTGGGTGGGCTCGACGGCCTCGTCAACAACGCGGCCATCACCAATTCGGGCGGGCGCGACGCATCGTCGATCGACGTCGAGACCTGGGACCGCGTGATGAACGTCAACGTGCGCGGCACCTGGCTGATGACGACGGCCTGCCTGCCGGCACTCAAGGCATCGGGCCGCGGCGCGATCGTCAACTTGTCGTCGGACACACCGCTGTGGGGCGCGCCCAACCTGTTGGCGTACGTGGCCAGCAAGAGCGCCGTCATCGGCATGACCAAGTCTCTGGCGCGTGAATGCGGCGCAGACGGCATCACTGTCAACGCCATCGCGCCGGGCCTGACGCTGGTGGAAGCCACCGAATACGTGCCGGCACACCGCCATGCGCTGTACCGCGACCAGCGCGCCATTTCGCGCGATCAGGTGCCCGACGACGTCTGCGGCGCCGTGCTGTTCGCGCTGTCCGATCTTTCCCGATTCGTGACGGGCCAGACGCTGGCCGTCAACGGCGGTTTTGTCATGCAGTAATGCATCCACACTCCATTCAGAAGAGGTATTCGATGAGCGATCTCTCCGAACAACAGCAAGTGCAACGCACGTGGGACCGCCCGGAAGGCGCGTCGTTTGAAGACTGGATGAACAGCCGCGTGGCGCGCTTCGCGACCCGTCGCTACGACTGGGACGCCCTCAAGTTCCAGGCCGACTACGACCCGAAATACCGCCGTGCGCAAATGCGCTACCTCGGCACGGGCGGCACCGGCGTGGCGGCCGACACCAACACCGTGCCGGCGGAGCACTTCACGTTTTCGACCATGGTGATTCCGGCCGGGCACGAAGGCCCGTCGCACCTGCACACCGATGTGGAAGAGGTGTTCTTCGTCATTCGCGGCAAGCTCAAGCTGGTGCTGGAGAAGGACGGCGAGCGCTACGAGACCATCCTGACCGATCGCGACCTCGTCTCGGTGCCGCCCGGCGTGTACCGCGAAGAAATCAACATCGGTGATGAAGATGCGCTGATGTGCGTGATGCTGGGCGCCAAGAAGCCGATCACGCCGACGTACCCGCCCGAGCACCCGCTCGCCAAGATCAAGCGTTGATGCCATGAGCGTGCAGGCTGTCATGTCTACCCATCCGTTCCGTGTTGCCGATGCGCTTGCTGCGCTCGGCGACGGGTTTGCCGAACGTAGCGTTGCGATCAATGTGCGCGGCGATCGCATCGGCTATCGGCAATGGGGCGAGCGCGGGCCAGTGGTGGTGCTGTTGCACGGCATCAGTTCCAGCGCCGCGTCATGGCTGCCTTGTGCGCAGGTGCTTTCGCAAAGCATGCGCGTGCTGGCATGGGACGCGCCGGGCTACGGCCATTCCACGCCGCTTGAACAGGCTACGCCGCGCGCCGCCGACTACGCGGTGCGGTTGCAGGCATGGCTGGCTGCGCTGCATGTGGCACCGGATACGATCGTCGGTCATTCGTTGGGCGCGTTGATGGCATCGGCGTATGTGGCCTGCGCGCCAACGGCGATGCAGCCGAAGTGCCTGCTGCTGTTGAACCCAGCACAGGGCTACGGCCAGCCGGGGCAGGAAGACAAGTCGCGCGCCGTGCAAGCGCAGCGTCTTGCAACGCTGGACCAGCTCGGCATCGACGGCATGGCGGAGTCGCGCCATGCGCACCTGCTGCGTCCGAATGCCTCCGACGAAGAGCGTGCCTGGGTGCGCTGGAACATGAAACGCCTCAACGATGGCGGCTACCGCCAGGCCGTGGCGATGCTCAGCGGCGACGACATCAGCGCCTATCTGCGCAAACGCCCCGCATCGACGCCGGCACAGATCGCGTGCGGTGATGTGGACGAAATCACGCCGCCGCAAGGCTGCGAAGCGCTGGCCAGGACGTTCGGTCTGCCATTTGCGCTCGTACCGTCTGCGGGGCATGCCTCCTATATCGATGCGCCTGACGCTGTCGCAGGCTGGATCGAACAAGCCGTTCTCTCCCAATCTCAAAACGCCTAAGCGCCAAGACGTATGAGCAACGACCTCATTCCAGAAGACGTGCAGGAAAAGTACATCGTGCCGGGCCTCGAACGCGGCCTGCGCCTCCTGTGCGAATTCAGCCACAAAGACCGCGTTCTCTCGGCGCCGGAGCTGGCCCGCCGGCTGAAGGTGCCGCGTTCGACGGTATTCCGCCTGCTGACGACGCTCGAAGTGATGGGCTTCATCGAGCGCGTGGACGGCGGCCGCGATTTCCGTCTCGGCATGGCGGTGTTGCGCCTGGGCTTTGAGTACCTCGCCTCGCTGGAATTGACCGAGCTGGGCCGTCCGCTGCTGGATCGCCTGCGCGACGACATTCACTATCCGTGCAACCTCGTCGTGCGCGATGGCCGCTCGATCGTCTACGTGGCGAAGTCGGTCGCTCCCACGCCGTTCACCAGCTCGGTGAATGTTGGCACGCGCCTGCCGGCACATGCCACGGTGCTGGGTCGTGTTCTGCTGGCAGACCTGTCGCTGGCGGAATTGCGCCAGCTTTATCCGGAGCCGCAGTTGGAGGTGTTCTCCGCGAACACGCCGCGCACGGTGGAAGAGCTGTTCGAGATGGTCCAGCGTGACCGCGAACACGGCTACGTGCTGCAGGAAGGTTTCTTCGAAGCCAACATCTCGACGATTGCTGCGCCGGTGCTGGACCGCGCAGGCAAGGTGGTGGCAGCGCTTGGCACGACCATTCCGTCGCCGCGCATTGAGGCGGCACAACTCGATCTGATGATCGACAAGGTGCGCGCCGCTGCCGGCGAGCTGTCTTACTTGCTGGACTACCGTCCCGCCAGCGGCAAGGTCGTCAACCTGTTCCGGGAATGACCATGCCGATGATCGACTTGACTGGCAAGACCGCTGTCGTGACCGGGGGCTCCTCCGGTATCGGCCTGGCCACCGTTGAACTGCTGCTGGAAGCTGGTGCCGCCGTGGCGCTGTGCGGCCGCAATGCCGAACGCCTCACACACGCCGAGCAAGCTCTGCGCAGCCGCTTCCCGAACGCCACGCTGTTCGCCGCAACCTGCGACGTGCTCGACGCCGCGCAGACCGCTGCCTTTGCCGATGCCGTAGAGCAGGCGCTCGGCCCGGTAGACATGCTGGTCAACAACGCCGGCCAGGGCCGTCTCTCGACGTTTGCCGATACCGACGATGCCGCGTGGACGCAGGAGCTGCATCTCAAGTTCTTCTCCGTGATTCACCCGACGCGCGCTTTCATGCCGCAACTGGAGCGCTCGGAGCACGGCGCGATCGTCTGCGTGAATTCGCTGCTGGCGCAGCAGCCCGAGCCGCACATGGTGGCCACCTCGGCCGCGCGAGCGGGTGTGCTCAACCTGGTGCGCTCGATGGCGACTGAATTTGCACCGAAGGGCGTGCGCGTCAACGGCATCCTGATCGGGCTGGTCGAGTCCGGCCAATGGCGCCGCCGCTTCGAGGCTCGCCCCGAAGAGGATCGCCATCTCGACTGGGCCGCGTGGACGCGCCGCCTAGCCGCGCAAAAACATATTCCCCTTGGACGCCTGGGCCTGCCGGAAGAAGCAGCCCGCGCCATTCTGTTCCTTGCCTCGCCGTTGTCTTCGTACACCACGGGCAGCCACATCGATATCTCCGGAGGACACTCCCGTCATGCTTAATAGACAACAACAGGAACAACAACTGGTCACGGTGGGCCACGCGATTGCAGCCTTCTTGGAGGCCTGCGAGGTCAAGGCGGCCTTTGGCGTCATCTCGATCCACAACATGCCCATCCTGGATGCGATGGGCGAGCGCGGCAAGATCCGCTTCATCATGGCGCGCGGCGAAGCCGGCGGCACCAACATGGCCGATGCCTATGCCCGTACCACGGGCACCCTGGGCGTTTGCCTGACAAGCACAGGTACTGCTGCCGGCAATGCGGCAGGTGCCATGGTTGAAGCATTGACCGCAGGCACGCCGTTGTTGCACATCACGGGCCAGATCGAAACGCCGTACCTGGACCAGAGCCTCGCGTACATCCACGAAGCACCGGACCAGCTCACAATGCTCAAGGCCGTTTCCAAGGCTGCCTTCCGCGTGCGCAGTGCCGACACCGCTATCAGCACGATGAAGCTGGCTGTGCAGACCGCGCTCACGGCCCCGGCCGGCCCGGTGAGCGTGGAGATTCCCATCGATATTCAAGCCGCGCTGATCCCGATGCCGGACGACCTGCGCCCGCTGCAGGTGCCGCAGCATGTGCCGTCGGCCCACGCGCTGGACGAACTCGCTGAACGCCTGTCGCGCGCGCGCCGCCCGATGCTGTGGCTGGGCGGTGGCGCCCGCCACGCTGCGAAGCAGGTCAAGCGCCTGATGGATCTGGGTTTTGGCGTGGTCACCAGCACGCAGGGCCGCGGCATTGTTCCGGAAGATGATCCGCGTTCGCTGGGCGCCTTCAACCTGCACAAGCCGGTCGAAGCGTTCTATCAGACGTGCGATGCGATGGTCGTGGTCGGCTCGCGCCTGCGCGGCAACGAAACGCTCAAGTACGAACTGAAGCTACCGCGCCCGCTGTACCGCATTGATGCAGATGCGTCGGCAGAAGGCCGTTGTTACGCCAGCGACTATTTCGTATGCGGCGATTCGGCCCTCGCGCTGGATGGCCTGGCGGATCGACTGGAAAAGAAGATGCAGATCGACGCGGCGTTCGCTGGCGACCTGCGCGCCGCTCACGAGACGGCGGTGCGCGGGCTGATTGATGGCCTCGGCCCGTACGCAAAGCTGGTGGAGGCATTGCAAGCCGCGGTGGGGCGCGAGTTCAACTGGGTGCGCGACGTGACGGTGTCGAACAGCACGTGGGGCAATCGTCAGCTGCGTATTTTCGATCCGCGTGCCGGCGTGCATGCACTGGGTGGCGGTATCGGCCAGGGTTTGGCGATGGGCATTGGAGCGGCCATCGGCTCGGCCGCAACCGGATCGGGCAAGACCACGTTCTGTCTGGCCGGTGACGGCGGCTTCATCCTGAACCTCGGTGAGCTGGCGACCGCCGTGCAGGAGCGCGCCAACCTCGTCATCGTGCTGATGAACGACAAGGGCTACGGCGTCATCAAGAACATCCAGGACGCGCAATACGGCGGCCGCCGCCACTACGTGGATCTGCATACGCCGGACTACGCGGCACTCGCGCAGTCGCTGCAGTTGCGCCATCGCCGCGTATCGGATCTAGCCGACGTGGGCAGCGCGTTGAATGAGGCCACCAGCGGTGAAGGGCCGTTCCTGATGGAGATCGACATGCTCTCCATCGGCAGCTTCAAGACCATCTTTGCGGGCCCGCCCGTCAATCAACAGGCCAAGGATGGCCAGGGCGAACGCGCCGCCGAGCGTACGACGGTGGTGGCGTGAACTTGCGATCGAGCCAATTCAAGGAGCCGGACATGCTGCATGTATCGATGGTCGGGTGCGGAGCGATCGGGCAGGGCGTTCTGGAATTGCTCAAGAGCGATCCGGATGTCTGCTTTGACGCCGTGATCGTGCCCGAGCACGCGATGGACAAGGCGCGCGAGGCTATCGCACCGTTCGCGCCGAATGCGCATGTCACGACGCATCTGTCGGCCGACGCGCATCCTGATCTGCTGGTCGAATGCGCCGGTCATGACGCGCTTGAGGAACATGTGTTGCCGGCGTTGGAGCAGGGCATTGATTGCCTGGTGGTATCGGTGGGTGCGTTGTCCGAACCTGGTGTAGCCGAACGGCTCGAGGCAGCGGCCCGGCGTGGCAACGCGCAAGTGCAGTTGCTGTCGGGCGCCATTGGCGCCATCGATGCACTGGCCGCTGCGCGTGTCGGGGGGCTGGATGCCGTGATCTACACCGGCCGCAAGCCGCCGCGCGCCTGGAAAGACACGCCGGCCGAGCAGCAGTTTGACCTCGACGCGCTGAGCGAGCCGACCGTGATCTTCGAAGGCAACGCCCGCGAAGCCGCACGCCTGTTCCCGAAAAACGCCAACGTGGCCGCCACATTGTCGTTGGCGGGCCTCGGGCTGGAGCACACGCACGTCAAGCTGCTTGCCGATCCGACGGTGGACGAGAACATCCATCACGTCGAGGCGCGCGGTGCCTTTGGCGGCTTCGAGCTGACGATGCGCGGCAAGCCGCTGGCGGCCAATCCCAAGACTTCCGCGCTGACGGTGTTCAGCGTGGTGCGTGCGCTGGGCAACCGGGCGCACGCCGTTTCGATTTGAGCGAGCCCATTGCGCCATGACTGTCTCTACCCTTAACACAACCGCAACGTCCTTGCTGCCCATCTGCATCGCAGGCGAATGGCGCCTTGGCACTGGTGAGCGCTATGTCACGCGTTACCCCGCCACGGGCGAAGTGGTGGCCGAACTCAACGCCGCAAGCGTCGCCGATGTGGAAGAAGCCGTGGCCGGTGCCTACCGCGCCTTCCTTTCCAGCGGCTGGGCGAAGCGCAAGCCGCACGAGCGCGCGGCCGTTCTGTACCGCGTGGCCGAACTGATCCGCTCGCGCAGCGAAGCGCTAGCCCAACGCCAGCGCCTGGACAACGGCAAGCCGATCAACGAGACGCGAGCCCTGGTGGCAAGCGCTGCGGCCACGTTCCAGTTCTTCGGAGCCGCATGCGAGACGCTGGAGGAATCGCTCACGCCCGCGCGTGGCGATTGCCTGACGATGAGCGTGCATGAGCCCATGGGCGTGGTGGCCGCCATCACGCCATGGAATTCGCCGATTGCCAGCGAAGCGCAGAAGATGGCGCCCGCGCTGGCCGCAGGCAATGCCGTCGTCGTCAAACCGGCCGAAGTCACGCCGCTGATGGCGCTGGAACTCGCCGCCATTTGCGAAGAGGCGGGCGTGCCCAAGGGCATGATCAGCGTGCTGCCCGGCAAGGGCTCCGTCATTGGCGATGCGATCACGAAGCATCCGCTGGTGCGTCGCGTGTCGTTCACGGGCGGCACGAACACCGGCCGCCACATCGCGCACATTGCAGCCGACAAGATGATGCCGGTGTCGCTCGAACTTGGCGGAAAGTCGCCGACGATGGTGTTTGAGGATGCTGATCTCGACCATGCGGTCAATGGCGTGCTGTACGGCATCTTCAGCTCGTCGGGCGAGTCGTGCATCGCTGGTTCGCGCCTGTTTGTGGCGCGTTCCTTGTACGAGCCGTTCATGGATCGCCTGGCCGCAGCCGCAGCACGCCTGCGTGTTGGCAATCCGGCCGATGAGTCCACGCAGATGGGCCCGCTGATCACCGATCGCCACCGCGAGACGATCGAGTCGTACGTGGCGATGGGCGTGCAAGAGGGCGGCCATCTGCGCACGGGAGGCTTGCGCCCGGAAATCGCGGGCTGCGAGTCGGGCTACTTCTACACGCCGACCATCATCGAAGGTCTTACCAACAGCGCACGCATTTGCCAGGAAGAGATCTTCGGCCCCGTGCTCGTTGCCATGCCGTTCGACGATGAAGACGAACTGATCGAACAAGCCAACGACAGCGTGTACGCGCTGGCTGCCGGCATCTGGACACGCGATTACAAGCGCGCGTGGCGCATTGGCCGCGCGGTGCAAGCCGGCAACGTGTGGATCAACACGTACAAGCAGTTCTCGATTTCGACGCCGTTTGGCGGCTGGCGTGACAGCGGCCTGGGCCGCGAGAAGGGTCGCCTCGGCATCCTGCAGTACATGGAGCAGAAGAGCCTCTACTGGGGCCTGAACGAACAACCGCTGGCCTGGGCCAACGCCAACTGAAGCCGAAGCAAACGCCCGGACCACAGGAGATGAAGATGAACACGATTCGAGGCATCGACGAAATCGTCTACGGTGCCGACGACCTCGCCGCCTGCAAGCAGTTCTTCCAGGACTGGGGCCTTGCCCTGCAATCGGAAGATGCCGGCGGCCTGCTGTTCGAAACGCTTAACGGCTGCCGCGTGCGGGTCAAGCGCAGCGACGATGCCACGCTGCCGCCCGCCATGGAAGCCGGCCCGACGCTGCGCGAAGTGATCTGGGGCGCCGATTCGCAAGCTGTACTCGACCGTCTGGTCGACAAGTTGGCCGACCAGCCCGGCTACGTCTACGCCGACGGCCGTGTTGGTTGCACCGACCCGAACGGCTTGGCAGTGCGTGTGCAACTGACCACCAAGCGCGATATCGACGTGCAATGCGCCGAGATGAACACCTGGACGGACAAGCCACGCCGCAATCAACCCAGCCCGATCTATGAACGTGCTACGCCCATTGAAGTGGGTCACGTGGTGTTCTTCGTGAAAGACGTGACTGCCACCGAGCGCTTCTACATCGACAAGCTCGGCTTTGTGCCGTCCGACCACTATCCGGGGCGGGGTGCGTTCTTGCGCTGCGAGCCGGAAGGTGGTCACCATGACCTGTTCCTGCTGCAAACGCCGCAGGCCAAGAGTGGGCTGAACCACGTCGCCTTCACCGTGCGCGACATCCATGAAGTGTTCGGCGGTGGCATGCATGTGTCGCGCTGTGGATGGGACACGCAACTGGGCCCTGGCCGTCATCCGATTTCGTCGGCGTACTTCTGGTACTTCAAGAACCCCGCCGGCGGCCTGATCGAGTATTACGCTGACGAAGACCAACTGGACGCCGACTGGCAGCCGCGCGATTTCGAGCCCGGCCCGACTGTGTTTGCTGAGTGGGCCATCGACGGTGGCATTGACGGCAACACACGCCGGCAGAAAAACGTCGTCGGCCCGGAAGGCAAGTTCCTGACGGAAAAGCGCTGAAACGTTGCAGAGAGACGTGCTATGAATTCCCCCCTCAACCTGCGCGTGCACGCCATGCGCTACGAAGCCCAAGGCATCGTGAGCGTGGAGCTGCGCGATGTCGACGGCAAGACCTTGCCCGAGTACGCCCCAGGCGCGCATATCGAACTGCATCTCGGCAATGGGTTGGTCCGCAGCTATTCGCTGTGCGGCGCGCCAGAGGTGCGTGACCGCTACGTGGTCGGCGTGCTGCTCGATCGCAACAGCCGCGGCGGCTCGCGCTATGTGCACGAGCAGTTGCGCGTGGGCTCGACGCTCAAGATCGGCGGCCCGCGCAATCACTTCGAGCTGGACGAAACCGCGCCGCGCACGGTGCTGGTCGCGGGTGGCATTGGCGTAACGCCCATCGTCTGCATGGCACGTCGTCTGGCCGAGCAAGGCAAGACGTTCTCGATGCTGTACTGCGCACGCTCGCATGCCGAAGCCGCCTTTGCCGATGAGCTGGCCGCGCATGGCGATGCGGTGCGCTTCCACCTGGATGCTGAAGCAGGTGGCCCGCCCGACCTGAAAGCGCTGCTTGCCGGACATCCGGCCGATACGCATTTCTATTGCTGCGGCCCCGGGCCGATGCTGCGGGCTTTCGAGGCTGCTTGCGAGGCACTCGGCTACACCAACGTCCATATCGAGCGCTTCGCGGCAGATCCCGGTGTGGAGTCGGTGCAAGAAGGGGAGTACCAGGTCAAGCTGGCGCGCAACGGTGCCGAACTGTGCGTACCGGCAGGCAAGTCGCTGCTCGATGCGCTACTGGAGATTGGCGTCGAGGTGGAACACAGCTGCAAGGAAGGCGTGTGCGGCTCGTGCGAAACGCGCGTGCTGGAGGGCGAGCCCGACCACCGTGACAGCGTGCTCTCCAAGAGCGAGCGTGCGTCGAACCAAACGATGATGGTTTGCGTATCCGGCTGCAAGGGCAAGCGCCTGGTGATTGATCTGTAAGCGCAGGATGGTTTAGGCGTTGGCCTGACCAGCCGCGCCCTCTTTTTTTTGCGCCCTGTTTTTCTTTTAAACGACGTTTCGCATGCGAAACAAAGCAAGACCCACAACCAGCTCGTCCACCAAGACGGCGATAACAACTGGCGGGGCGGACACCTTGTCCAGTGGAGGAAACAGCAAATGAAGACAACCTTGTTCGCCATTGCGGCGATGAGCCTGGCTGGCACGGCGGCGGCCCAGAGTAACGTGACGCTGTACGGCAGCATTGATGAAGGCGTGGCCTACATCAATAGCCTCAAGAGCGGCGCCGCCAGCGGATCGGCCCTGCGCATGGACCCGGGCACCATGCAGCCGGACCGCTTCGGCCTGCGCGGCTCGGAAGATCTTGGCGGTGGCACGCAGGCCATCTTCCAGCTGGAGTCGGGTTTTCTGGGTGACACCGGCAACAGCGTGGTGGCCGGTAAGCTGTTCAACCGGGCGGCGTGGGTGGGCCTCACCAACGATCGGCTGGGCAACATCCAGCTCGGCCACCAGGCGGACTTCATGTTCGATTACCTCGGCCGCCTGAGTAACGGCTTCCAGCTCACCAACTTCTACCTGTTTCACCCAGGCAACTTTGACAACCTGGCCAACCAGTTCCAGATCGACAACGCTGTGCGCTACGTCTCGCCCATCTTCGGCGGGCTGCAGTTGGGCGGCATGTACGGTTTTGGCGAGGTGCCGGGTTCGCCTTCGAAGAGCCGCAGCTACAGCCTGGGCGCGTACTACACGAACGGCGGTTTCCGTGCAGCCGCGGCCTATACAGCATCGAATGACCGCGCGTTGGATATCGCTGGTCGCCTGGGAATTACGAACACGCTTGGCACGACGCTGGTGCCGGGCGTGATGACGCCGATGAGTTCGGTCAAGTCGTTCGGTACTGGCGCGCTGTATCAGTTCAGCAGCCTGCCGGTGCAGATCAACGCCGTCTACACGCAAACGCGGATCACGCTGGGCGGCGCCAATGCCCGCGCTCAGAACGTCGACCTGGGCACCGCATGGCATTACAGCGCCGCCAACACGCTCAACGTGGGCTATACCTTCAGCAAGTACGAGGGGGCCCGTTGGAACCAGTTCAGCCTGGGCAACGTGTATGCATTCTCCAAGCGCACGCAGGTGTACGTTCAGGGTACCTACCAGCGTGCCGCCGGCGACGCGAAGTCCGCTGCCATCAACGGCGTGGGTGTGGCGGCGCAGCGCAACCAGCTGGTTGTCAGCACCGGCGTGCATCACTCGTTCTGACGTCCTGACCCAACGCGCGCCGCTGGGCAGCGACCTGGTGGCGCATCAACTTCCTCCGGAAGGAGCTTCACATGAAGCCAGGTGTTTTGATTGATAACGGAATTGACCACGATGGGCCGTTGGGCGGGATGAGCCTGGGCAAGATCGTTGCCCGCATCGAGCGGCTCAAGAGCAACGGCATGCACGTGCGCGCGCGTCTGCTGATCGGGCTCGCGACGTTCTTCGATGGTTTTGACGTGATCGTCATCGCGGCTACGCTGCCGCTGCTGATTGCGCAATGGCACCTGACGCCGGCGCAGATTGCTTTTGTGATCGGTGCGCCCGGCATCGGCCAGTTGATCGGTGCGCTGGTGTTCCCCATGCTTGCCGAGCGGTTCGGTCGCGTGCGCATGATCGGCTATAGCGCAGGCATCATCGGTTCGATGAGTCTCCTGTGCGGCGTAGCGCCCAGCTTTGCCGTGTTTGCGGCGCTGCGCATCGCGCAGGGCGTGGGACTGGGGGGCGAACTGCCCGTAGCGGCCACATACATCAACGAAGTCACGCGCGCACATGGTCGCGGGCGCTTTGTGCTGCTCTATGAGGTGGTGTTCCCGATCGGCCTGCTGGTGTCCAACGCGCTGGGTGCATGGCTGGTGCCGCATTTCGGCTGGGAGGTGATGTACTTCCTCGGCGGCATTCCGCTGGTGCTGTTCTTCACGCTGCCCAAGGCCGTGCCGGAATCCCCGCGCTGGCTGGCGACCAACGGCCGCCTGGCCGAGGCCGACGCCGCGCAGGCTCGCTTTGAAGCCAGATCGAAGGAACCGTTGCCTCCGCTGGGCGATACCTCGGCCTTTGAGCAGATGTCGCACCGCCACCCGAAGCGCGGCATGCGCGATCTGTTCGGTCCCGTGTACATCAAGCGCACCGTGGTCGTGGCCATGCTGTGGGCGACGTGCGGTTTCATCCAGTACGGTCTGTCGACATGGCTGCCGACGGTCTACAAAACGATCTATCACGCGCCGCTGCAACTGGCGCTCAACCTGGCGGCGCTGGCTTCGGTGCTGGGCGTGGTCGGCTCGTTGGTCTGCGCCATGATTGTGGACAAGGTGGGCCGCAAGCCCGTGATGGTGGTGTCGTTCGTACTGTGCGGCGTCTCGCTGGCACTGGCTGGGCTGCTGCACGAGCAGTCGCTCTATGTGGTGGCGGGGTTGTGCTCGTTGGCGCTGGGGTTAATGGCGTGCGGCTTCATCACCGCATATGTCTATACGCCGGAGCTGTACCCGACCAACATCCGTGCGATCGGTTGCGGCATGGGCGGCGCGTGGCTGAAGATTGCGGCCATCTTTTCACCGATGCTGATCGGTTCGACGATCGGCTCGGGCAACGTCAGCAATGCGTTCTTGCTGCTGGCCTTGGTCCCCATACTGGCCGCGATCACCATCTACTTCCTCGGCATCGAAACCAAGGGGAAAGTGCTGGAGCAACTTGAGCTGTAAGCCGACGCCGTCGACGGCCGTAAAACGGGGCGGGTGTGCTCGCCTGTGCACGCACCCCGTTTTGGTTCAGGCAATGTTGTGATCCGCCATCAGTTCCAGTGCGCGAACCATGGCAGAGTGGTCCCATGCCTTGCCGCCGTTAGCGGCGCACACGTTGAAAAGCTGCTGTGCAGCGGCGGTGTTCGGCAGGGCGATGCCGAGCTTGCGAGCGCCTTCCAACGCCAGGTTCAGATCCTTCTGGTGCAGCTCGATGCGAAAGCCCGGGTCAAACGTCCGCTTGATCATGCGTTCGCCATGCACTTCGAGAATGCGCGAGGAGGCAAAGCCCCCCATCAACGCCTCGCGCACACGTGCCGGATCGGCACCGGCCTTGGACGCGAACAGCAGTGCTTCGCCTACCGCCTCGATGGTCAATGCCACGATGATCTGGTTGGCCACCTTGCATGTTTGCCCAGCACCGGAGTCGCCCACGTGCGTGATGTTCTTGCCCATCAAGGCGAACAGCGGTCTGGCACGCTCGAACGCGGCTTCTTTTCCGCCAACCATGATCGTGAGCGTCGCATCGCGTGCACCGACTTCACCGCCTGAAACGGGCGCATCGAGGTAATCGGCGCCCAGCGCTTCGACGCGCTTGGCAAAGGCCTGCGTTTCAATCGGCGAGATCGAACTCATGTCGATGAAGAGCTTGCCTGCAGCCAAGCCCTGCGCAACACCCTCTTCGCCAAACAGCACATCGGCTACGTCCGGCGTGTCCGGCACCATGGCGATGACGATGTCCGCGGCTTGCGCCACCGCCGTTGAGCTGGCGACAACCGTGGTGCGCGACCGCAGATCTTCCGGCACAGAATGCTTGCCGCTGACGATCAGGGTGTGGTCGCCCTTGAGTAGGTTGCGCGCCATGTGAGCGCCCATGATGCCAAGACCGATGAATCCGATGGTAGCCATGATGTTCTTCCGAAGGCGTCTGTGTGATGTGGATGGGGAGCGTGCGTCACGCCGCAGCGCGTCTCACAAGCGTAGATCGACGAACCGATGAAGACTAGCCGGCGCCGTCATGCTGTGCGTTCCAAGATGCATTAGAGCCGCGCCCAAACGGGCGTTTGCGACGCGCGATGCCCATACGGAGGCGAGATCCGGAAATAAGGGCCGAGAAGCGTCATTGCTCGTGCAATGGTTTTGGAGACCCCTCTCCTAGACTGAAAACGTGCCGATAAGACAACTATCGGGGCAGGCAGAGAGGGAGGGGATATGTCCACCACAGCCACCGCAGCAGCTAACTGGATCGTCGTCCTGACATGCGCGTACATGGAGTACAGCACGTGGCGGGGTATAAGTGTCTACCGCCGCACAGTCGGCTATGAAAGCGTGGTGTGGTGCTGACTAACGTACTGCAGGCTTGGGCAGCAACCTTCGAATGAGATCGCCATGTGCCGAGTACTTTGCCAGCAGCGCGCCTTCGTCGGCCAGTTCGAACTCGCTGAACTCGAACCCCGGCGCAACGGTGCAGCCGACCAGCGCATAGCCATGTTCACCCGGCACGCGCTCGGCCGCAAACCAGCGGCCTGCCGGAACCACCGCCTGGTACACCGCCATCGCGTCGTCGGCCGCATCGCCCAGACGATGCGTGCTCACCGTACCGTCGTCCTCCAACACATGCACATTGAGTGAGTCCCCCGCATGGAAGTGCCACAACTCGTCCGACTGGATCCGATGCCAGGCGGAATATGCATCATCCGCCAAGAGGTAATAGATGGCGGTAGCAGCCGCACGTTCGACGGGCGGGACGCCTCGCTGGACGCGTTCCTCACTGCGATAGGTTTCGCGATAGAAGCCGCCTTCCGGGTGCGGTTCGAGACCGAGGCGGGCGATGAGGTGCTGAGCAGCGGCGGTGATCGGCATGATGAAGAACCTTCGACTCAGTTCTGCTGACGCCGGAACGGAAAGCGTTGCTGGTTGACGAAGCCGTCGGGCATGTAGTCGCCTACTACGCCGTACTTCTCTGGGAAAGCCTTCTTCGATTTGACGGCGGTACCGAACAGGTAATCGATGAAGGCGAAGTGCGCGGCGTAGTTCTTGTCGATCGCTTCGTCTTCCGACGAGTGGTGCCAGTGATGGAAATCCGGCGTCACGAAGATGTACTTCAACGGCCCCCACGGCAAATGCACATTGGCGTGATTGAACACCGCCTGGAAGCCCACGATGATGATGTAGACATCGACCACGGCTTTGTCGAATCCCAGCACGAAACAGCGGTCCCAGCACTGCCACCCGCGTGACGATCAGTTCAAGAATGTGCTGACGTGAGCCCGCCAGCCAGTCCATGGTCTTCACGCTGTGATGCACGGCATGGAAGCGCCAGAGGAACGGCACCTCGTGATACGCGCGGTGCGTGACGTACTCCATCAGGTCGGCAACCAGCATGCACAGCAACAACTGCGGAATGAACCAGATGTGCTGCACCATTTGCTGGAAGTCCGCATGGACCATCCATCCGAACACGCGGTGGATCACGAAGTTCACCACCAGCAGCACCAGCCCCACGATGAAGTGGTTCACTGCAAAGTGCACCATATCGGTCTGCCATTCGGCCCGGAACACCGGCTGCTTCTTGTAGAGCGGGAATAGCTTCTCAAGCAGCACGAAAATCGCCGTCGAGCCGAGCAGATCGAGAATGAACCAATCCATGCCGATGTACGGCGTGTGATCCGGAAAATCGCCTACCGGCACGCGTGAGCCGCCTAGCGCAACGGCAATCACCACAAACAGGAACCCCAGACCGTTCAGGCGGCGGCGGTTATCCAGCACGATATTCGCCAGCGATAACCCGCCCGAGATCAGCAGAGAGACAAACAGAATCTGCCGAATCACATCCACTGAATACGCGCGCCGCAATTCGGGCGTCGTCAGATACTGGGGAAAGTGAAACGCCAGTACGCCCAGCAAGCACAGAAAGCTCAGCACCAACGCCAGGATGGTGCCGATCATGCCCCGGCCGAACTTCAGGCCGCCGTTGGCATGCAGCAGTGCATTGGCATCGCGGATCGTCGCGTCGGCCACGCGGACGATGGCGGGTTGGTGTTCCTCTTCAGGCAGTGGCGCCAAAGGCTTTTGGGACGCATCCATGGATCTGACTCGCAGTATTGTTTTGTTTTATTAACAATGCGATTACCAAACGAATATTTGGCGCTGATTCGCATTGCTGCGCGATTATACGGACCGGTTTCATGTATTCAACGACGCAATTGCTCAGCGTATAAATGATTTGCGATTGCCGCGCTCCCTCCTTGCGCGGCAGCGTCAAAAAGCTGATCTGCAACGTTGGATGCGCGCCGCATGGCGTTGCCTTTCCGTACGAGGCCATGCATTGTGAGGTCCGCGCCTGAGGGGCGACCGACGATACAGACTAGAAGGGGAGCAACCATGTCAGAAGGATTTCACGTGCACGGCGCGCATGATCACGCGCTCGAGCACGCAGCGGAAAGCGGCCACGCCGACAGCTTTGCCGGGCGTATCGCCGTCATGACGGCGATTCTTTCGACGGCCGGCGCTGTCTTCGGTTACCAAGGCGGCGCCACGCAAAACGCCGCGCTACTTGCCAAGAACGAAGCCGCCATCCACAAGACCGAGGCTGCCAACCGCTGGGCGTACTACCAAGCCAAAGGCCAGAAGCAAGCCATTGCCGAGTTGACCGCCCAACTGCCCGGCACCGATCAGGCCGCCGCCAAGCGCGAAGCCCAGCGCTACGCCGCCGAGAAAGAAGACATTCGCCGTCAGGCTGAAGACCAGGAGCGCCTTGCCAAAGAGGCCGACGACGCCAGTGAGCTTGCCGTGCACCATCATCACCGGTGGGCGCAAGCGGTGGTCGCCATTCAGGTGTCGATCGCGCTGGCAGCCATCACGTTACTCTCGCGCCGGCGCTGGATGCAGGTGCTTTCGTACGGTGTGGGCGCTGTCGGTGGTGTCGTCGCAGTGCTGGCGCTATTTCATATCTGACAGCGTTACGGCGGGCGTCGGTCTTTAGGGCGGTTGGGGTGCCGATATACCCAGCCGCCCGCAAGAACGGTGCGCTTGCAGGAGGCATCCGCCTCCATGGATCTGGAGCAAACACCATGGCAATTGGAATGTGGATGCGGCACGCGTTGACGATTGCAGGCTTGTTGGCTAGCGCGTGCACCATGGTGGCCGGCCCAGCCGTCGAGCCGGGCGAATACGTCTACATCCTGGGCGGGAGCGCGAGCGGCACGATGACGGTCAAGAGCGGTAGCTTCAATATCGCCACCATCGGCGGCAACTGCCACGCGTGCGCGATTGAAGGTACGTTCCAAGGCCGCGTCGGCATCGAGAAAGACGAGGGCAAGTGCCGCATCGCCGTGTCGGGTAATAAGGATGCGCTCAAGCTGGATTCCTCCGCCACCGCCGAGGCGTGCCGAGATTTCTGCGGCATGCGCGCCATGTTTGACGGTGACTACCGCCGTGCCCCGGCCGCCTGCACAGACCGCCAGCGCCAAGTCCGCATCGGCCAGGCCCACAAGCAATATGCCGCCAAGGATTACGATGCAGCCCGCACCACGCTGCGTTCGCTGCTCTCCGATTGCGATCCCTTCATGGACTGGATCGAGCGCGACAAGGTCCGCAGTGATCTTGCCGTAACTGAATACCATCGCGGTGACAATGCTCAGTGTCTGACTGTGCTGTCTGAGACAACTGCCGTCAAAGCACAAAAGGACGCATCACTTTTCCTGCCGCCGTGCGACGCTGACAACTACGCATCGACCAGCAAGGCGATTCTCTACAACCAGGGGCTGTGCGAGGCGCCGGTCAAGCATTGATGCCAACCACATCTCTATAAGTGAGAAGGGCGCTCCGGGACTAATGACCTGCCCATCCGTGCCGCTCGCAGGCCGGGCGAGGCGTGCAGCACCGCTCCAACCCCGCCGTAACGTGGGTCTCATCGCGAGTAGACGGGTGCTGAACAAGCTTTTTTGCGAGCAACTCACAAAAAAGCTTGCCAGCCATGCATCCGCACATTAGTATTCGCCCCTCGCTGCAAAACACAGCGCCGAAACGCAGGTTGAGGCGGTGGAGTTAGGTGGTGGAGAAGCAGGAGTGGGGCGGGTTTGCGGTCGATTGTGTGGTTGGCGATTGGCTGGAAATTCAGGAGTGGTTGGTGGCGAGTTGATGATAAAAATTCTTCGACGAGTTGTTGACAGCGACG